>Ga0315909_10000235_pt1 | contig 72389 bp, 69 predicted proteins | sample LakEriMetagenome_11_FD_203527 | JGI IMG/M metagenome (GOLD analysis project Ga0315909, IMG submission 203527) | Freshwater fungal communities from buoy surface, Lake Erie, Ohio, United States - Buoy 2 MA125 | ecosystem: Environmental > Aquatic > Freshwater > Lake | place: USA: Lake Erie, Ohio...
GATCAATAACTTCAATTATGGAATTAGAGAAATCTTTGTAAGTAATTATGTTATTTAGTAATTGAATTTGAAAAGTATTTCCTAAGTATCCGAAGTTCTTTTTGTCTGACATATTGTATAGATTTTTGTTCCTTGTTTTAATAAATATAGTTAAGCGAACGAATAATTAAGGTACTGATAAGATAAATTTTTCTCTGATAAAATGTCAGTTAACTCTCTTAAAATGTTTTTTATGTCTGGGCGTATATCCAGTGTATATCTTACCTTTGGCGGGTATAGTTTCGCGTCAATAATTCTATGACAAATTGTCTTGTTTCCAACCTTTAAGATTATGTTAAATATCTCAGGTCCATCTGTGTTTGATGTTTCTAAAACGTTTGGGTCCTCTTCAATCTGGTATCTATTGTCTAACATATATACCATACACTTGTTTCTCAATTTTGTTTGAAGTGACTCAGATAGATACTTAATGTACTCATATAATTCAACTGAACTTTCAGCCTTTTCATGATATCCTTTTACATTAAAAAATCTTTGTACCACAAAATTGTTGTTAAGTGTAATCAGAAACTCAACCTTTGTTACATCATTCTGCTCTTTCATAATTTTACTTTTTTGTTTTAAACTTTGTTTTTTCTTTTCTTGTTAACTTTAAAAATGGTTTTAAAAAATATACCCACTGATCGTCACCTTTTGGTAGGTATTTAAATAATCCGTCGTCCATCATCATCCGAATTAGATTCTTATATCCTCTTCCGTCAGGATCCAATGACTCAGAGTAATAAGCTTGTACTAATTCTTTTCCTTCTTCACTAATTAGTGGTTCCGATAAATCCACAATCTTTTTATTGATTTCAAAAAACTCGTCACCAAATATACCTTCTTTTGTTTTACCCGTCAGTAAATTTTTTAAAGCGGTATTATCTTTTTGTTCTTTTAGAAGTTCTTCACCTCTTGTTAAAATATCGGTAAAAGAAACTTCTCTTTCAAGTAGCTCAGGAAATAATTTAACAATAGTCTTCTCACCTAAGTAGTATATTCCATCTATATTATCTGATTTGTCACCAGATATTATCTTAAATGTTTTTACGTTATAGTGTGGAATTTCTATTTCGTGTAGTTTGATCTTATCTCCGTTCTTATAATACTTTTTGGTGTTAGGTGAATAGATTGTAACATCTTCAGAGATAAGTTGTGTGAGGTCTCTATCTCCACTGAAAATTGTTTTATCTTCGTCTTTTGAAATTTTACAATAATATGCGATGAGGTCATCGGCTTCAGAGTTTTCAAATTCAACTTGTCTAACAAACATTTCTTCCAAGTATTCTTTTACTCTTTGTTTTTGTTTGTTAAATGATTGTTCTTTAAAATCTTCTGTAACCCCTTTTCGGTTAAGTTTGTATTTTGGGTAGATTAACCTTCTTTGTGAAGTACTTGTTTCTCCGTCCCAAAATACAACAACCTTGTTGAAGTTTTCGTCTTCTATGAACCTACGTAATGTGTTAAGGAAATGCCAAATACCTCCTACGTGTTCCGTACCGTTAAAGTAATCTTTAACTCCGTGAAATCCAATTTTTAATAAATTATTCCCGTCTACTAATAGGGTTTTTGTCATTTCTGTAAATTACAGGGTTCTTACTCAACTTCTTCTTTTTCTGCCTTTAAATCAAAGTCACCATCAACACCGATGATTTCTTTCCAATACTCAGCATATTCTTTTTTGTATTGTTCGATGGATGCCTTTTCTTCAGACGCTTCTTTACCTGGTAAAAATCCATGTGGTGTTACAATTATTTTACCGTCCTCGAATCCAAGACCGTTGATGTGGTTTTTCATTACGGACACTTTTGTTCTTGATGCAAACTTAACAGTTCTTTTGTCTTTAGTTGCGGTAATCTTTGTTGTTCCTGCACCTTTTTGATTTCCAAATAAGAAAACTAAAGATGAGTTTAACCAAATTGCTTCACCACCTTTCGCCTTAATTTTTGGTTGACCAAATGGATTGTCAGGTAATTCTACCCAAGGCTGATTAACAATAATCAAAGTGTTTTCATATTTTGAATCCGCTTTACGAGACCCTGAAATACGTTGGTTGATTCCCATTCCAATCTTGTCGGCTAAAACACTTGCATTGTGTTGTTTACCACCCTTACCTTCATAAGTCATCTTACATGGTACAGATCCAACAGAATCCCACATAATACATAGTGAATAGTCTAAATCGCCCTTTTCTTGTGCGTCTAACAAATCATTAATATAATCCGTAATTTGTTCAATGTAATCAAAGTTATTATTAAAGATATAAAAACCATCCCACTCTAATTCACCCGTTTCAGTATCAACAACCTCATCACATTCAAACCCCATTAGTTTAGCATGTTCAAAGGACCATTTTTGTTCCGTAATAATGAACACAGGAAGTACACCTTTCTTTTGTGCGTCAACTGCCGTTTTAACTAAGGCGGTTGTTTTACCTGTATCACTATGACCTAAAAACATATTGATGTGTCCCATCGCAGGTCCCGGTAATCCAACAGCATCTAAGAATGGTTCACCTAAATCAAAGAATCTTTGTGGTTTATATTTTGCTGACGTAGAAAACTTTTTCTTTAATGAACTAAAATCATTCTTTTTAATTGCCATTTTCTTCTTTTTGTTCGTTTAATATTTTTAACATGTCTTCAGTGATTTCAAACTTCTCATCTCTTTTGACATTATACTTGTAAACTGTTTCTAACATTTCAAGTTTATCTTTTGCGTTTGTCATTTTTTCAACAAACTTATCCATTTCTTCTAAGTGTTGTGGGTGTTCTCCAATACCAACGGAATTATTGAAATAAATTAAAAGTGTTGCTTCGGCTTCAGCCATTTCTGACCTATATTTCAAGGTCAGGGCTTCATACATTTTTTGTGATATCTTATTCATGTTTTAATAAAATTAAAATGGTAATTCTTCTGATGGTTCATCATCCGCTTGTGGATCAACAATTGGTGTTTCTACTTTTGTTTCAGTTCCTCCACCAAGAGAAATTTCAGCCTCTTCTCCGTAAACATATTTTTTAAGTTCAGAACTCCACATTGGAGTCTCTCCTACTGCCACCGCTTCTAAATACTCAACAGGTTTTTTAGAGTAAACATCTTTCCAAGTAAGTTCATCTACTAACCATCCGTCCATGATTTCTTTATCTGTGTGTACAGGTGCCGGATCATCATACATAATTGTTTGAACAACTGTGTATTCTTTTCCTTGTGGTGTTTTTGCTTTGATCAATTCAATAATCAAATCACGTCCTTTTTCAGAATCAGTTAAATCACCTTTTGCTTTCCAAATAGGTAAGATTTTATCTAACACACCTTCCTGTTTATAGTTGTGTTTGAATCTCCAAAACTTAACTCCGTCTTGTTCGTTATCACGATCAATAACTTTTACGATGTAGAATAAACGTGAACGGTATTGAGATGCCAAATCTTTATCTTCTTTTTTCCCTGTGGAGATAAGTTCATTATAAACTTCCGTTAGTGGTGATCTTTCGTTGTCGTTTTTTTCAGGGTCATACAACTTAACCCATTGTCCATTAACTTGAATTTCGTGATACCAAACTTCTACGAATGGTGAAGAACCATCTTTTGTTGGTAGGATACGAATTCTTCGTTGTGCAGATTTTTCGTTCTTTTGAAGAACGGCAGAAAAATACCTTTTCAATCTGTCTTCTTGTGAAATGTTTTGTTTTTGTGAACTCGGTGTTGAGTTCTTTTCGTACTGTGCAAGTACTGCATCAATTGAATTTGCCATAGATTTTGTTTTTAATTTTTAACTCTTTTATCTATAACAATTATAAGTGAATTTGGTAGAATGTCAAATAAAAAAGGGACCTTTTGGGTCCCTTATATTTTTACATTTCTTCTTCATCATCATAAATATTGAAGGTTTTTTTAATTTCTCCTGGTGAGAAATTTTCAACTTCGTCAGATGTTAAAATATATTCATTTTTTCCTGACTTTTCCATATCTACTTTTTTATCATCAAAAAAATCGGTTAGTTTTTGATTATATGGGTAAGAGTCTAAAGATCTTAACATTAGTTTTTCTTCAGGTGTTTTATCTCTATATCTATCAAATTTTTTCTCTAAGTTTTCAATTTTACTTAAAATTTGATCCATGCTTTGTAATTTAGATTGCAATTCGTCCAATTTAGAAATCATGTCGTCCATAAACCCATCCTGTTTATCTTTAATTTCTTGTTGTGTTGTAACTAAATCAGTGATGTCAATTTCTTCAGATTCCTCTTCACCCCCTTCAGCACCTTCGGTTTCAGCACCTACTTCTTCAACATCAGGATCGTTTGCAACATCTACAGGTTCAGGCACTTCAGTCCCTCCTGTTGGTGGTGCACCTGCGTCTCCACCAGGTGCCGGTGCCCCTGCATCTGCAGGTGGTGGCACATCACCAATAGGACCCTCTTCTCCACCTGGAGGTGCTGCAGGATCTGCCGGTGGTTCAGCCGGTGGTTCTTGTTCATTAAGAATATATCTGTTTATATTTTTAATTCTTTGTATTTCTTGTAAAATCTTTTTATCTACACTCATTTTAATATTTTTAACCATTCAATAATGTTTTCACACCTGTTGGTGTTTCTACCTTTAATGTTCTATTTGTTTTAAGAGTATTGTCTACCCTCTCTATTAAACCATCTTTCATTCTAATGGTATAACAATCACCAGTATCCAAATCACAAACTTGTTTGTGGTCAGCATCTATTTGTTTTTCAGATAATCTAGTATCTTTTTTCAAATAATCATCTAATAAATTTTTAATATTGCTCATAGTTTTTTTTATTATAAATATATCGTTATTTTAAAATTTATCTATACATATAGACGCAAGAGAAAATAAGTAGGTTGCATATTCAGGTGTTATTTCCGCCGATACAATTTTTTGTCTATAAAAATCAAATATATCTTGTCCTGTTCTTGTCCCTGTAAATAAAAACTTTGTGTCATATGCAAATAAAAGTGCGGAGATTGCGGTAGAATACGCATCTTTATCACTTAAAGATGGGTTAGTTGTTTTTGCTGAATTTTTAATTGCTTCTATTATTGGCGCTGTGGATCCTAAAATACCATTTATTGTTTCTAACCCTCCATCTACATCATCAAAACTAAATAAGGGAACCGCTCCTTCAGGAAAACTAACACAAGTTAATTTAGATAATGCCGGGTTAGTTACATATAAATTGTTTGCAGATAAAAGAAATAAATTATTATTAATACATGAGACAATACCGTCATTTGTTAGTGTTGTTGCTTCAGCAGCACTTATTGGTTTATTATCAAATAAGTTTGTCGGCCTAGACATTAATAATAATAAAATTAATGCGTCAACATATTTTTCAGGTTGTTTATTTTTAATTTTCAACACTAATTCACCTATCGATATTGTGGTTATTGTATTATTAACATATGGTAATGTTTTATAATCATTAATTACTAATTTATCACACTCCTCCTCTGGTGAGGTTTTTGGTTCGTTACTTTGTTTTGATGGGTCTAAAATTGTTTCAACATCTTCTTGATATCTATTTTCATTATTTTCTTTTAAAATTTCTTTTTTGTATTTTTCTAAGTAATTTTTCTTAATAAATGTTGATATACTATCAACATCGGGTAGCGCATATTTAGGTATTCTAACACCATTAAATTTTGTTTCAAATGATGATTCATTAATTGTGTGTGTTACTTCTAAAATTTGATATGGTCCATAAAATAATGGAATATGTCTTAAATTAAAATACATTAATGGTTGTATCATCGCATTACCCATACTAGTAACATCTATATTATAACTTAATGATTTATAATAAGAGTACATTGATTGTGTCTCTTGAGCGACTTTGTCTCCTGAAGATCCGCCAGCAAGTCTTTCATTAACCTTGAATGTGACTGCGGTTTGTTTACCTCCACCCATACCAACTGAAAACTTTTTAAACATGTTTTGATTTCTTATACCAAAATCAACATTAAAAGCAACAACTTTATTTGTTTTATAAAAATTAGTTTCGGGTGTTTGTGGTATACTTATTGGGCAATCTGCTGGATTTCTTATATCGAATGAATCATCACCATAAACAACATTTCTGTTATCATTCAATTGTGGATGTTCTGATGTTTTTCCAACATATAAAAATATAAATTTTTGTCTTGAATCTAAGTAATTAACGTTTCTAAAAGTTCCAAAAAGACTATTTGGTATATCAATGTCTGTTGGTTTATTATAGTTTTCAGCATCTAAAACTCCATTAAAATTTATAAATGATGGTGTTGCGTAAAATAATGTAGTTCTATCTTCATCTAGTATGTGACCTATTACATCTGAAATGGTCATATTTTTTTCCATTTTCAAATATTTTGTAACATCTTCAAGAAAAAATTGTAATTGATCACCAATATCTGCGTTAGCGGTGTTCATAAAAAGAAAATCTTCAAATAATGGTCTTGTTAATAAATCACTTCCAGCAGTCCATCTATTATTGAAAGTTTGTAGTTGTATGTATGTTGATAGTTTATTAATGTCTCCATTTACGTTTCCTTGATTACTATTTGTTTGTAAACTAACTCCTGGTATTTTATCTCTCATATATTGAAACACTTGGTTTGTGAGATTTTTTTGTGTGTCTAAATTTTCTTGTAACAGGTTATCTATGTATGAAATGAAGTTTGTTTTGTTATAGCTATTACCATTAGAAATTGCATAAAACTTTTGTAATGAATATCTTTTTATTAATTCCTCACATGTTTCTACATTTTCTTTTGTAAAATCAATATTCATATCTATAAAAAAGTCTGTAATTGTACTGCCAGTATTATTATATGAGATATAATCAGCATTACCAAAACCATTATAATTATGTAATTGTAAAGACTTCCAAGCATCTACATTTTTTTGACTCAAAGTTCTACTTGTTAAAAGAGCATTTGGTCCTGTTAAAATACCATCACCAGGTAACGTACCTGGTACATATGGGTCAAATGTTATAGGTGATAAATTTTTTAATTCAGGTATAGTTGTTAAACTTGTAAATAATTTTCTGTTAAAATTTAATGGATTACCATTTTTAAAAATAATAGGATTTTCTATCAAAAATTCCCTGAAAGTATTCGCATTATTTTTTTTCTGTGTGGTTGCTAAACTTAGTCCATCATTATTTTCTTGTATTTTTGTTAGTGGTGATGATGCATCATTTACTGAAAAAATAGATAACATTTGATCAAATAATTTTCTATTTTTTAATGAAGTTATACCACCTGAAGAAAAATAAGATGGGTCTTGTACATCATCTTCTAAAATTAAAACGTCTTTTGGTTCTGGATTTCTTTTACAAAAACCTAAAAATAATTCTTCAAATTTATCCAATATTTCTTTTCTAAATGATTTAAAATAATAAAATAAACCATTACCTTCAAAAAGATCTTGGTATGGACTAAGATAAATATTATTTTCTAATATGTTTGATGTTTTTGAAAAATATCCATAGTTTGGTTGTCCCCATAATGTTCTAACAGAACCATTAAACAATTCCTTACTACTTAAAATTTCATAAGTTAATTTATCATTTTTAAAAAATTCAAATTTTGCTTGGTTTAATGGTATACCTCCGTTTGACGGTATTAAAATGTGAATCTTATTTTGCGCATCTATATTGTATTTCTTATCAAATGTAAGATATGAAAAATATGGATTTAAAATAATACTTCTTTTTAAGTTATTAGGGTCTCCACCAAAAGGCATAAAGTATGATGCATCTTTATTTACTCCAATATTTAAAGTACCAGCAGTGTACGCATTTGTGAATTCACTTTCAGTATAACCTGTAAATAAATCTTTACCAGTAAAATAGTAATGTACATCTGAAATAAGTTTTGGATAAAATCCTGTATTAATAATATCAACATATTTAGTATTATCATTTGCGTCTATTTTTTTATACTGACAAATAAAATCTTGTGACCCTCCTGTATAATTTTTTATTTTATATATTTTTTCTAAATTTTGTGATAATGGATCATAATTTTTTGTAAAATCAAAATCATTAATGACACCATCTAAAATATCTTCTCCTGTCTCTATATATTTTTTATATCTATGATAAAATGATCCAATTTTTAAAATTTGTGAGTATTCATATTCATCTAATTTAGATATAATGTTATCGGAAAATATAACATCAGTATAGTTAAAATCTTTGTCGTAAGTATAATAATATGATAAAGGACTACCATATGAGTTTAAGTACATATATCCTAACGCAACATAAGCGGTTGTAGTGTTTCCTGATTTTTCTAATTCGACTCCTTTCTGTAACGCATTTACAAAATATGGTGTATTAATATTACTATTTATTTGTGTACTTGAAACATTTCCTGAATAGTTTGGTATGTCTCTATAGGTTTTTTCTGTAAAATTTAAGTTTTCTACTCCTTTTGAAAGATAATCTTTAAGTTCTATTAAATTATTTATTGGGTTATTTGTTGTTGGGTTTACTAAGATATCTTTTTTACTGTTATTTACTATATAATCCATTCTATCATATGGTAAAATATTTGTATAATAATCATTTTTTTTAAGTCTTGCTAAAACTTTAATATCATCTAAAAATGTTAATGACTTTTCATTAATAGTTGATTTAGATAAAAAATCGTCTTGCGCGTAATCAAGTTGTTTTGTTTCTTCAACATACTGTTTAAATTTCGGCGCTAAAGGATCATTATTTTCTAAAGCCAAGGTATACCCATCAATACTTTTTTTACTATATAATCCAAAACTATTTTCTGTTAAATTTTGTAAATAAGGTGTATTAAAAATACCTCTTTCTAAATTTAACCAATGATCTGCGGTTCCATTATTTGCTAATGTTTTTAAATAATTAAAAGCGTTTTCATAGTTAAAATTTGTATTTTTTAATTTCTCTTGTACTGTAAAGTTTTCAGTTATTGCATTAATTATATTTTGTCCCTCTAAATGTGAAACAAAGGTATCCGCCTGTAGACTCTGTGGGTTAAATTGTTTTGCCAATATATTACTATAATTTGATAAAACGTATAACCTTTCATATAACTCATACATTACACTTAATTCGGTAGTACTATTATATGGTTTGTTATTAAACGGAAATTCAAGAGCGTTTACTGTTGTAAAATTTTGTAAATTTTGTAAATTTTGATATACGTTTTGTTGCGACGAACTTGCTCTTCTTACTGTAGCATCTAAAAAGTTTTCAGTAAAATGTACTTCAGGCCATGTTGCATAATCAAATGCAAATGTTTTAGAAGCATATTTAGGATCCCCCAAATATCTAACAACAAAACTTTCCCTTCCATCTTGTAGTTTTTCTTGAACATAATATGTTGGCCAAGGATATACAACATTTTGTTCGTTTAATTTTCCTGTTGAGTAGTTTACAACATTTTTAGAATCAATTCCTGAAGATTTTTCAGCAGGTATTACGCTTTTTATTCTTAAAGGATCGTTTCTTTTATCCCAAGCCAATCTATGGGTTCTATCCATTAATCTATAAAATGTATCACATCCGGCAATTATTATTGCCATAATATTTCTAATGGTTGGTTTAAAACCTAATGTTCCGTCTACCTTTGTTACCCTATCTGATAATTCATTAGAAAATTTTGTTTCAATTTCTTGTTCTTTTGCGGTTAACTGTTGTTGGTAATTATTAATTCTATCTAAAAATCCACCAGGAAAAAGTGTTTGACTATTTGGGTCAGTGATTCCAAATTTCATATAGGTCGGTTCAGTACTTATTGGTTGGTTTGTTGTTGGGTCTAGTCTTGTTTCTGCGTTTTGTAAAACCAAAAATAATTGTACTTTAAAATCCGTTAGTTCCGCTTGGTCGGGTGTTCTACCATATCTAATTGTATATGTGTTAATAAAGTCTTTATCACTTAATTTATCTGGTGTTATTTTTACAAATAACTCGTCTTCAGAAAAAGACACAGGTATTTCAGATGGAAAACTCTTACCACCTATTGTGTAGAAACCACCAATACCGAAAGTTTTATTTTTTTGTAGTATTTCGACACTATTTTTTATTTCATTTTTTATAGCAGTTTCAATCTCATTTCTTTTTTCTAAAGGAATGGTTTGTTTAAAATCATAGTAAATTTGAGGTCCCTTACCATCATCATAAGATATATAATTAGTAGTGTCTAAATACCTACTTAATAAAACTGTATAATTTCTATCTTTAATTTCATTTAATTCTTCCCTAAAAGATTTAATATCATTTAGCGCAATAAAGTCTTTTTTTTCAATACTTTGTTTTATTGAAGTTACAAAATCGTCAGTATTTTTTATAAATTGGTCTATTGTTAATCTTGGAAATCCTGGTGAAATTAACTTTTTATTTTCATATTCTTGATATACTTGATTTAAAATTTGTCTACCTAAATAATCTACGTCTAAATTTTTTATAGAAGTATTAGAACCTCCAGGTGCATTGTTAGATGTTCCTCCTTTTGCAACAATTATTGGAAACATTTTAGGTGCTGTTTTAGCATATGTAAGAGATGTGTCTTGTAAAAGTGAAACTAAATTTGATGTTAGTTTTATGTCTATATCAAAACTAGCCGTATCATCATTAAATTTAGCCGTAAAATCTGTCATGAACAAAGTGTATCTAATTGCCTTACCATAAAACCCTTTTACTGTTAAATAAAATTGTGGATAAGGTAAATTAAAAAATGTAGAATATATTGAATTTTCTCCTTGCTCAAATAAAGTCTTACCCCCAACATCTGTTAATGCTATTTTAACATCAGGTACATAACCTCCAGGTCCCGCATTTGGTTTAACGGTAATGCTTATGGATTTAATACCTAACGCTTGCGTGTCTTCATAATTTCTAACATTTCTGAAAGCCCTAATTGTACCATCTTTTGTTTCAAATCTTTCCCCTGTTTGATTTGCACCTAGACCTTGTCTTGACCCTTTTCCTGTGAATTGATCTGACCAACTTGTGTCAAAAACTTTTTTCCCTTTTGGTTGTAGAAAATTTAATTTTTCAAACGAATCCGATTGTCCTTGTATTGTAGCAACTAAAGTATTTACAACAGGGCTATCAAAACTTTCCCCAACCGCCAATTTTGTTCTTGGTATTACTCTAGCCTCTAAATTTGCATAAAAAACTAAGTCTTCGTGTCTAACTAACCTATCTTGAACTTGATTTCCTATTAATACTTTATTAGGGTCGATTAGTATTATATTATCATAATCGGTTTCTATATAAATTTTTTCTTGCTGAAACTTATCTGCCATAATAAAATATATATGTGTCCACAGCGTTTTTGTAGTCTTGTAGTGCAGCAATCAAAGGAAAAGGTACAATAATTGCCGATCCGTCAGGAATGTTTTCCTCTAAACCACCAAAAGACGGATTTGCCTGTAAAATTAACCAACCGAAATATGGTGTACCATATTTTTCAAAACTAAGCTTATCGAGTCTAGATTGATTTTTTCTATATATAAATTTTTGGTCTGATGGTCTAGGTGGTAAAGTAACAAACGGAACAACCGTCTGTCTTCCATCTATTAAAAAACTTCTATATCTATCATAATACTCCATATTATTTCATTTGTCTTTTTAAGTTAAAATAATCCCAAGTTGATTCAACATTTGACCAAATAGCTCTTAAATTTTCATCATTTGGTGGTACAATTGGAACTTGTGATTCGTAAGTAAATTTTCTAAGCTTATCTCTATTATACGGTTTATAATTAAGTGCATTTTCTTCTCCAAAAAATCTTTTATACACCTCATCATTTGTGTATTTATCTTTGTAAGAAACCACTAATTTGTCAAAACTATTCTTTAATTTAGTGTATAATGTATTAACTGGATTATTCGGATTGTAAACATTTGGTATATATAGATTTCCTTGAGGTCTAAATATAACTTTGAACCCTAAATTTTTAAATATGAAGTTTTTCCAATTTTCTTTTTGTACTGAACCATCAATAACTGAAATTATTTGATCAACAAAAAAATCGTAGTTACCTACTAATAAATCTCCCATAGTCATTGCAAATCTTCTATCAAAAACCGAAACATCAGGAGCATCTTCATTATCTTCAATTTTGTTAACTAAATATAAATTGAATAAATAATCGCTATTATAAACATTTTTATCACCATTAGGGATTAATTGATAATTTTTTAGTATTTGATTAAAATCATTTAAGTCTGTTCTAATTTTTAAAAAATCGTTTTTCAACTCGTCGTAAGTGTTTGTTGCACCAACACTTGATGCTTCAACTTCTGATGTTCCTGATATATTATAAATGTTAACACCACCTCTTTTATTTTCTCTACCGTCTATTTTGTTTGAAACAAAATTAATTTTATCGGTTATTTTAATAAATTCTAATTGATTTTTTACTATGTCATTTGCAAATTTATCTAATTGTTGCTGATAAAGATTTTTTTGTTCGTCAAGTATTTCTTTAATTTTTCTTTTAATTTTCCTTATATCTTGATTTTTAAAATCTTTTTGGAACTCTAAACCCCCTAATATTGGTATTGTTTCATCATCAACATCTTGGTTTGTTTTTTGAAAAAGGTCGTCTATTTTTTCTTGGTAATTAACTGGTTTTCCAATAATGTTAACCTTATTAGATGTATTACCACTTAAATAGTCAAATAAACCTTCAGAATATTTTCTATCTTTTGTTAAAATAATTAATCCTCCCCACCCTTTAACTATTATTGTATTTTGTATTGCCTGATTGAACCCATTAACCATGTCCGCAGTTTTATCAATCAATTGATTCATAACTTCTTTATAATTAATTCTACCTGAAATTAAATTTGTATTTATGTCCGCAAAACTTGATTCAATTGTTCCGATAGTATCTCCAGCATCGTTTTGTCTTGGCCTATTAGGGTCTATGTCTCCTACCTCATCTTGTATACTTTTTAAAATTTCGTCATCTATTTCTTGTAAAAAGTTTTCAGTTTCATCCGCTCTATCATCATAAATTTCTGTATTAGCATAAAAGTTAAATGATAAACCATTTTGTAATTTAGCGATTGGTTCTGCTATTCCATGTCCACCAATAAAGTCAAAACTTAGTGTGACATTAGCCATCATTGGCTGAACTCCAATCCCTTCAGGATTCAAATCATATTTTAAATCATCGTATTTTAATGAAATACTTCTAGGTACTATTTTAGTATGATAAAAATCTCCAATCCTTAAAACTAGAATTGGTGGGGAACCAAAAGCACTATTAAATGCGTCGTTATATTGTAAGGTAAACCCTCCTTGTCCGTTATCAACGGCGGTTGGTATTGTGTCTCCTGGTCTTACACACTGTTGTAAAAATGTAAGTCTAGCATTTAAACCTTCAGGTGTTGTTGAATGGAATACTGGATGAAAATTTTTAAATTTACTTTTTATACCATCATAAACCATTGGTTGTTGTTCTTGAATCATATCAAAATAGTTGCATTCAGTTAACAACTTTCTTAGTAGTCTTTTAGTTAAACCAGCCCTTAGTTTATTTGTTTTATCTTTAATTTGAGTAGTAACTACTTGTTGTTTTTTTATTTGTTCAGAAGGTGGTGTTGTGTTTTGGTCATCTTGACCTGCTTGTTCGTTTACTCCTGTACTTTCCGCAACATTATCAGTAGTTGCTTGGTCTTTTTTATTTTCTTCATTAGGTGTATCAATGTTCAAACCTGTTATTTTAACTCTTCTACATAACATAGCCTGTACAGAATATTTACCGTCATAAAAACCATCAACATTAAAATCTTTTTGACAATCAATATCTTTATATGTCGGTTCATCTATTGTTGCTACGTCTCCTTTAGCTTCTGATTTATAAGTTAAATTACCGTTATCTAAATAAGTTTTAATTTTATCTCCACCAGATTCAAAATTTTTAATAAAATTTTCAACAGTTTTTAGTCTTCTTTCTGAAAGTGATTGATTATCATTTCCGCTTGAATTTGCAGATGCCTCAATTTTAAAAAAAACTTTTTTACCTTGTTTCAAAGTAGATAATACTGCCGGTAAAAATTCTTTTTCTAAAGTTGTAAATTCTTTTTCACCAAAATCAAATACCCCTGATAATGAATCAACTCTAGCATCAACATATTCTGTATATGAAAAAGATTCGGTATTATTGGGTAACGTGTCTATAAAATTATAATTACTAGATCCAGAACCCTTTCTACTATCATATTTAATTATTTTATCAGGAGCTTGTGATATTAATGGGGGGTCAACCGATGGGTCTCCTAAATATAAATCTTTAGTGTCTTTACTATAAAGATTATCATAATAGGTTTTATAACTGTCTTCTGCTTTAAAATTGTCTTTTTTAGGTTGTGATTGTTCAAAAAGTAATATTATTTCTTTAAATTCTTCTTTTTGTAAAATATCTTCTTGCCCTTGGTTTTCATTATTATTTACTTGTCCTGTTTTATCTATTTCCGTTGTTTTTGTTACTATAGGTTTTTGTATTGTTTCAAAATAGTCCCTATATTGTTCTACTGTTGATAATTCGTTTATTACTTCATAAACATCAGATAGTGTGAACTCTCTATATTTTTTTAATAGGTCATAAATGTCGTATTTTAAGCATCCAGCAATAAACGAATCAACTATTCTCGTTACTTCACTATTATCTTTTACATTTTGTAGTTCTTTATCTAAAAGTAAATTCATAACAGATGAATGGTCAACAACCATAGACCAACTTATAGAACCTGTTCTTACCGTATTTTTATATGTTTTTATTGGTTCAACTCTACCTAAAAAAGTGTGGTCTTGCCAACTAGCGTTGGACCCTTCATCGAAGGATAAATTATAAGGTGGAAACCACATGATTCTACCACCATTAGGTCCTATTTCACAAGCAGGTAAGTCCTCAACTCTGAAACCATTTCTATCCGATGTTCTCCAAGCTAAGTTTTCTAATGAAAACATATATTTTTTTACCTTACCTTTATTATCCAAATTTGTCGATCCCTTACCTCTCATAGGTGCGATGTTCAAATTATATGTGTTATCTAATACAGAGTAGGTTGATTTACCTCCACTTCTTATAAGGCCATCGGCCTTTTGTAACTCATTATATGTGTAGTAAGGTCTATCTTTTGTAAATAATCTACAATATTCATAACCCTTTACTTCGGATGGTTCACCGTTTGGTTTTTTAGAAGTCGGAGTTACATATCTGATAACTCTAGATCCTTTGGTTAATTCTATGTATCCATCATTAAAGACTTTAGAAACTTGATTAATCGCGTTACCTACGTGTTCTAATTTACGTGTAGATTTATTACCAGCATCTATTAATTTTTGTGTAATATCTAAAATAGAACCGTCAGTAAATGTAACGTTTGTGGATTTTGTTTTATCAAAGAATGGTTTAAATGCCGATGTCTCAAATAAACTATCGGTGTTAAATCTTGCTAAGATATTTTTTTTATTCGATGGTCCTACAAATGTTCCAGGTTCAATGTAATTATTTTTCGATATCCAAGTAAAACCCCCTTGTGGATCAACACTATCAAATAAATTTCTTGAGTTTAAACCAAAAAGAAAATCACTTATTCTACTACCTTCAAAATCTTTTCCTACTTCACCATAACTATAAACTGGACCATCCTGTGGTCTATTGTTTCTTCCTTTAGGTAAATCCACTTTAGGACTAACTAAATCTCTGATATAATTTTTAGTAATTCCAACATAAAAATTAGATTGTGGTGCCAATAAATTAGTGGCACTTAAACCCGCAAATCTATAAGATGGTCTATATGTGTTATAAAATAATTGATCAAATAATAAACTTTTGGTTGCATCAGATGTATATGATAAAAACTTTTCAGACGCTTGGTCAATAAATAAGGAACTAATTTGTTGTGCTAAATTACCTACGGCACCAGCAACCGCACCAATAGGATTAAGGGCCGCTTGTGATAAAAAGTTTTTATTTGGGTAGTCGAAATATTCACCAGGTATTAACGAATATGGACTATAAAGTCCCGCAAGTCTTGCTGTAAAACTTAAAGCATTTGCAACAGAATTTGGTCCTCCTGTTATTTTATAATTTTTTTGAACTATAGGTATATTATTTGTTACAATACCTAAAGCATCAAATGGGTCAGTATTTGGTCTAACCGATGTTGTATTTGTTGCAGGATCAACTTCACCCGTAAAAAGGTTTGTCCTACCTACTGTTTGTTGTAATAATTCAAAAGCAACTCTTGCTTTAAATTCTTTTTGTAATTGTTTAGCCGCGAACTGAGCCAAAAGTGAATCTTGACTTAATGTTCCTTCAGATCCTGTTGGGTTTTCATTTTGAATAATATTTACAGGGTTATACTCTGATGGTATAAAAGAGAAGGTAGTTTCGCTACTAACATATGGGGTGTTTATTGTTTCTTGTGCCAAATCTTCAACTGTAATTTCATCATAAGCACCGTCACCTGTGTTATATTTGTTTTTAATATACGCATAACTTTGTGATTGTTCTGTTGTTTTGTTCGGTTCAGATGAAAAATATTCATATTCTCCTTCATTAGTTTTTGTATTTTGATTTACATTTGGGTATTTTTCTTGATTTCCGTATCCATTTGGTAAATTTTCAGGACCATATTGGTTTAAAACATACGCCAATCTTCTTGATTGTTCTTTTGTTCTTTCTCGTTCAGAGGCGGTGTATTCGTATTCACCTTTATTTGCGTCAGTTTGTTTATTAATGTTAATAATAATTGTTTCACCAAAACCATTAACTTTACCCTCCGGCCCGTATTCATTTGCAAGGTATGAAATTATTTGTGATTGTTCTGTTGTTATGTTTGGTGCAGACGCAGTAAAACTATATTCTCCAAAATTACTTTCAGTACCCTTATTAACATTTATTATAATTGGTTCTCCAAATCCGAGTGATACATTTTCAGGATTAAATTTATTTAATACTCTAAGTAAATTTTCTTGTTGGTCTCCTTTTTGTTCTAATGAACTATTATTAGCAATTGATTGATTATATGCGTCGTATTCTCCAAAATTTGAAAATGCGTTTAAATTAGTGTTAATTGCTACCACTTCTCCAAATCCCCCTTTTTGTGAATACTTATTTAATCCAATTAACTCAGGTTCTTTTAATTCTTGATAGAAATTAATTGGTGGGCTATCAATGATAGAATAATCAACAATTTGTATTTCACTAATAGGTAATTGTTCACTATAACTAAAATACCCTTCGACTTTATATGGTCTTAGGTTTCTTGTTATTAACTTTTTCCTAAAATTTTCTGTTGAATTAAATGATAGTGGGCTTTCCATTAATATCTATTTTATATATAAATAGATTATTTTAAATTTTTTAATAACCGAAGACACCTTTTTCTCCCATGATTTTTGGCATCTTAGAAAACTCTTCTCTAATTTTATCGGTTAATAATGTTGCGTTGTCTCCTTTTTCTAACATTTGTTTTAATGTGCCATCAACACCTTTAACTTCAATTACTATTGGGCTGAACTTAACTTCGGTGGTGTTATTTGTATTAACGGTAGTTTCTACTTTTGCAAAAGTCTCACCCGGTGTTTTTGTTTGCATAGGTAGTGGTTTTGATGACATATCATTTAGTGCGTATGCGGTATCAAAACTTAGTTTTGCTTTATTTAAAATCTCATTTAATCTTGGTGCTGCTAAAAAATCATCTTCTTTATCAAAAACCATTTTTGAAATGGTTCCTTTATCACCACTTATTAAGGTGTTACTTTCAAACGGAGTTTCAGTTATCATATAATCTTTAGCAGTACCCGACCAACTTGTGTTTGCCATGTCCTGTTGCATTTTATCTTCTTCTGTTGCTGAAACAGCTAAAATATCTTTAATATTTACACCACTAACAATTTTAGACATAAAATCACCCATTCCTACATTTTCTTGAATTCTAGCATAATATTCAGTAGATTCTTTCATGTTACTTTCTAAATTCTTCATGATTTTATTTTGTTCTGATGCATTCTGTGATAAAACTCCTTTATCACCAGTAAGAAGATAGTCATGTATTGCTCTAACATCTTTTGCTTGTTTTTCGGATATACTTAAATTTGACATCGCAATTCCTCTTTCATCCAACTTAGCCTTTTCCTGATACTCCTTTATGTTATTCATTTGTGCAACCGTAGCGTTAGTTACATCTTCAATTTCACCTACTCCAGGTATGTTTAAACTAATTTTTCCATCTTTTATTTCTCCGACACTTTTTATTAATTCTAATTGGTCTTTATCAAATTTGTTAGGCGTTAAACTATTAATTTTATCTTCAATAAATGATTGTTTTACTCTTTCTTGACCTATTTGCATTGCGGTGTCTAAATTACTACCCATTAATGTTGCTTGTTTTTCTAATCTCATTAATTCTGAAGGGCTTGGTGGTATGGGATTTCCGAGTTCGTCTAATTTAAATGCCGATTCATATACTTTTAACATTTCATCCTGTAACCCTTGAGCATCATATTGTCCCATTCTCATAACTTCAAAGAAATTCCCTAACTTTCCTATTTCCCCACCATACATTTGCATACCCTGAGATAATTTAACTGCTTGTTCAGGGTCCCATAATGTTTTAGCCAATTTAAGCGCACCGATACCATCAATACTAGTTCTTAAACTAGCGGCTTCTGATGCCATTTGAGTTAAACCTTCAGAACTTAATCTAAATGTTTGTAGACTTTGTATATTTTTAGAGACATCATCAACAACTGTTTTTACATCTAAACCTAATTTTTGAGCTTCATTAGTGATTTTTTGTATTTCTTTAAATGAATTTTCTTGAGAATTAAAAATTCTCATAAAAGTGGCCTCTGTTTTTATTAAGTCAGCAGTCGCCATACCCGTCGCTTTTGAATACTCGATTTGATCCATCAAGAGTCTCTGTGTTGGGACAACCGCCTTATTTAATGCACTACTTGTTTCACCAGCGGCGGTTGTTATTTCTGAAATATTGACACCTAACTGATCTAATCCCTCACCTAACTGCGTTGTTCCAACATAAGCGTCAGTAATATATTTTTGAAACGCATTACTGTTTATTACAACACCGTCTGTAATTTCTCTTTGTTTTTTTATTGTGGTGTCTTGTATTTCAACTAATCCCTTTACCGCATTTGATAATGCGTTCTGTAAATATGTTGCTTCTTCTAGCGCGGTTTTTGCCTGTGAGGCACTAGAAAAAACACTCTTACCGGCAGCTCCGGCACCTAGATTAGTTGGTATAGTGTCTGATAAAAACATAACTTTATTTTATAAATAGAGGAATTATTTTTTTTCGTATTCAGTATACAACTTATCCATGAAATATCTTCTTTCAAAACTTGGCATAATTAAAATATCCGAATACGAAAAATTTCCGTATTTAGTAAGATAATAAAATTCGTCCATTAAATTTTTCTTATTATTCAAAGAAAGGCCGAAAAAACTCCACCCCAAACGTAACATTCACAGTAACGTTTTCTCCTGACGGGGCTTGAACTTCTCTTACAAGGTTTAATTTAGGTTGGCATTCTTCCATGAATCTTCTTAAACTTTTAGAATCAGATATTGGTAAATTTATAATAATTGATCCAATAAACCCCTTATCTTTATTTCCGTCAATATCTACTATTTGTGTTTCAAGTTTTTTTGTTACAACAGGTGCAATCATTCCTTTAGGGTATTTAGCTGTAAGATTGTCGATTTCTGTTTCTTCTCTCATATTTAACACCTTAAATCTTACCTTTTTTTGTGTTTTCGGTAATGTGTATATAAAAAGTCCATCTTCATCTGGAATATGTTTTAATTCTTGCATATCAACACTATCTAATATAATAGTAGTTTCAAATTCTATTTTAGTTTTAGGGTCCATTAGTTTAAACCTATAGTCGGGACCGAAAGCGGTATTTCTTAAAAATAATAGTATTGCTTGAACATCTCCAGGTAATAATAGTTCAACATCAAACCCATGTTCATAAATTTTATTTCTTAAAAGAGTTTTAATTAATTCAGCACCTGTCATGTTTTGAGACATAAGAAGGTTTTCATCTTGTGCGGTCAGATAACCAATTTTTAAAGATTCTTTTTTTGGTTTGTAAAAAATACCTCTTGATGGTAATTTAATTACGTCATGTGGTAAGTTAAAATTTTCTTGACCATATTTTAAAGCGTCGTCCATAGTTTTTTATTAAAAAAATAAAACAATCAAACTGTTTGTAAATAAAAAACCTCACTTTGTTAGTGAGGTTCATTATAAAATATTTAAAAGTTAATTAATATACTAAAATACATCTGTCAGGTTGTAATTTCATATCAACTCCCATGATATCATCTCCACCGTAGTTTAGTGAACCAAAGTTTACGCTTGTAATTAAACAACCTTGTAGAATCCACTTTTCAACCGCCACACCTGTTGGGTCTAACAATTCTAAGTCAAGATCTTTTTTATAACCGGCAGCATATCCCATACGACCCGTTACTGATTCTGCATGTAATCTAACCCATTCCATTGCCGCTTGTGCTGCCGAAGGTCCGATTGGGTCTCTTAATTTAACACCAATCTCACCCCATGAAAAGTTACTTGAAACGTAAGTTTGTGTGTTTAAGAATTTTATTTCTTTTTTTCCAATTGTTATTTGAGGTCTATTGGTAGTTTCAACATACCAAGAATTAATCCCCAAAGAAGATGGGAAAGTCAATATAAACCTATTTGCTCTTTTAGGTTCATACTGAAAAGGCATTCTCATTAATAAATCAGCCATAGTTATTAGTTTAAATTGTTTTTATTTTTTATTATAAATATTAGTTCGTTATTTTTTTTCTATTTACTTTAAATTATTTTTCAAATATTCTCTATATATAGAATTACTAATCATATTTAGTTTTAGTTCCTCCTTTAGTTAAATATAAATTAACTGGACTTTTTTCATATTCTTTTTTCAAAAATTCAGAAGATGCTTGAATATTTCTTGGATCATCATCTGAAAAACCAATTGAAACGTTTCTAGAAACAAACTCTTCTATGTCTTGTGTTGGTTCGTTCATATTAACATCATTTTTAAATTTTGGAGAAATGTCTTCTAATTTTTTATTTGGGTTTTTATTTAAAATGTCTTGTACCAAATCTCTTGCTTGTTGTTTACAATAAATTATAAATTTTTGAAGTGCTTTATTTTTTTCTTCTTCAGGTGATGCTGCGCTGCCGGCACCAAAAGAAACTGGATGAAATTTACACATATCTAAGTAATCCATAATAAGTTCTTTATCATCATACTTTAAGTCTCTTACAGTTTCGAACATTCCTTGAGTTTGTAACCCCCTATATTTTTTTAGGTTCTCCACTAAAACTTTAGAATTTATACCCAAATGATTTGATATAATATAATTTAAAACCGCCTCTTTTAATGTTTCAGGATTATGTCCTCTTGCTGTTATAATTGCAAAAATTGACCCCCCATTAATACATTCCACAAAGTCATTCCATGATGGTCCTGGACTTGCAATCATCGAGTCGATTATAAATCTTTTATCCCCTTCTGTTCTAAAATTTCTAAAGGGATTATTTGCATAACCAACAACAGTAGTTCCTTTATAATTAAAAGGTTCAACACCTATTTGGTGTCTGTGTTCAGCAAAATCTTCGGTTGACAGTCCAATCTCATCCTCATTTTCTGTTAAAACAATAATTTTAGTTGGCATAAATGCAATATTATCATCCCAATCAAACGCATAATAATTTAAATCTGGTCTCCCTTCTTCAGTAATACCTTCATTTAATCTTCGTTTATTAATCTCTCTATATATGTGTTTTCTAATATTCATTATTTTTTTACAATCAAAAGAAGTTTCTGAAGTTGTTCTTCAGTTATAATAATATTTTGTTTTTTTGATGAAAAAGTTTTTTCAGATCTTGAAAAATCATTAACAGTTTCTTTGATAATTTTCTTTTCTATTTTCATATACTTTTTTTTATAAATATATAAATGGGGAATATTTCTATCCCCCATTAAATTTATTTTCTTTTATACGTCATCGAACGATGCTCCTGTTGGTGTGATAACAAACTCTATGTCTATGTATTCTAACGCTCTTGTTGGTTTCAAGAAGATTTTACCCGTTAAAGTATTTGAATCCAAATCTTCAGGAGTATTAGAAACAGTAACTCTAAAGTCAATTAAACCTCTATCTCTTCTGATTGAATCCAAGATTGGGTTAACCGCATCTAAGAAATCTTGTCTCACTTTGTCGTCATTTTGTTCAAATAACAATCTAACCGCAACCGCTGAAATTAACTTTCTTGCTTGTAGTAACAATCTTCTAACGTTAATTCTATCTAAAGCGGATTCTCTAATTTGTAAAGTTTTATTACCCCAAATAACCGTACCAACATCAGAGAAAGTAGCTATTGGATTAATTCTTCCTTTATATAGTGTATCTCTATCTTCTTGAGTTAGTTTCTTTCTTGCTTTAATAGAGTTAACCAAACCTCTTGTGTAACCAGCCGATGCGAACCAAGGGAATGCAATATTATCGGTTAATGCTAAGTTTTTAGTTACCTCACCTGTTGGTGGAAGATAAATTTGAGTATTATTTACAGAATCTCTTGTCAAAATCCACGGATAGTAAGTTGCTGTGTAATTTGAATCAATTCCTGTATTCTCTAAATTATCTACCACTTCTTGTGGATAAATTAATCCTTCCGTTAAGTCACTGTATGAAGGTAAGAAAAGATTAAAGTCAGGTGTTGTACAAATGTAAATTGAGTCAGCCCTATCAGTTTCAACAACATCTATAGCGTTTTCAACAAGATTTGAATTATTAACATAATCAATTCCTGGTGTAACAAAAACGTTAATGTTAGTTGCTTCAGGATTTGCAAATGATGTTTGACCCCATAGATATGCATAATAGTCAGTATTTGCCCACACTTCTTGGTTAGGTCCTGTAATTTGTTTAAATGCCCCCCATCCTGTTGCTGTTGGGTATGTGGCAGACGCCGCAGCACCTTTTTTATAACCTGATTGACCTAATTGGAATCTATCGGTATTGGTTCTACTTTCTCTGTATATATCCCAACCATCAAAACCGCCAGCGGCTAATAATGTAAATTTACGAGTATTTAATCTAAAATATGCATTATCTGAATCCGTAGGTTCAGAGTTGAAAGAAGAAACCCCAACCTCAAAAGCCGAAGTATTAGCAGACATAAGTACATCAAACATAGTAACTATAGTTGCTCCACTATCCATGTGGAAACCTTTTGTCTTGTAACCCCATTCTGATCCTGTAGTATCTACCGCAATATTTGAAGGTAATTGTTTTCCTTTATAATTAAAGAAGTCATAATCTATTCCTGTAATATTAGATATACCTAAATAAGCCCTTCTTGGATTTTCTCCATTTGAGATTACTGGATTATCTCCGCCCGCTGATGAACCAAATGGTGGGTTATATATTACTTCACCAGGTGTTAAGTATTTAGTTTTATAAATAACAAAAGGAGGGGTTGCAGTTTGGTATTGTCTAGAAATATAACCCTCAAATCCACAAGGTAATGCATCGGTTGGGTACTCTTCACTTAACTCAACCATTATGTATTTAGAATTTAGTTGGTATTCTCCATTTGCGGTACCAACTTTGTTTGCCACAAAATTATTAAGATTAGGATCCATTGAACAATTTGTGAAACTTTCAATTACTCTAACGTTTTGATCATTATCATAAAAGTCTCTTACAAAAATATCAAACGTTCCATTATTAAATGAAATATTCCCAATAGAAATCTTAACAAGTCTGTTAGAGGCATCTCCATCTGAAATAAGTTTGAATTTAAATAATTTATAAACTTTGTTACCTCTTAATTCAGAAACAACAAATGGAGTTTCAGGTGTTTGGTATTGTTCTAAATAAAAACCTAAAGTGTCGTTATCTCCACTTCTTGCATCATCAATAGCGATAAAGTCACAATACAAACCTCTAACTTTACCGGCCCTATAACCTGATGTTAATAGACTACTGTAAGATTCCTCAACAAATAAAGGAACCTCATTTCTATCTTTAGCAAAATTAGACCTACCAAATATTTTAGAAATATATCTACTATCTGTTGAAAGGAGTGAAGTTTCAAAACTAAAAGTGTCACTATCTTTTGTAATACCTGAAATAACAAATGTACCGTATGGGTCTTTAGTAATTCCTGAATAATTTCCTGAACATACCATAATTGCGTCACTTGTACCACTAACTTCATAAACAGGACCATCATCTGTTGAATATGTTGATATACCTCTTGATCTTAAAGTTGCAACTACTAAATCGTCATAATCAGAATATGGTGTACCTGAATAGAATGTTGCATATAATTTACAAGTACCTGTAAATTGTGAGGTAGTTGCGCCTGTGCCAATAGCATCAAGAGCAGCACCAAAACCAAAACCATAATAACTTCCAACACTATTAGTTTTAGTATAATCAAATAATGAGTAATACCAAGGGTCGTTAACGTCCGAACTTAAATCTGCATTTGCTAAAATTACATTATCAACACCAAAAGTTTCAGTTGTTGCAGAAACAGGAACTCCAAATAATGTAGTACCGGTTACTTGGTTAAACGTTCCTCCACTTACTGTTCCCCAAAATACTGCGTTACCTACTGTTGCTCCACTACCACCACTTGCAAAATTATTAATTTTATTTGATAAGAAATTTATAAAATCTTGATTTAATGATGAAGTACCTCCATTAAATGTTGTATAGTTGTTATAAAATATTGATGATAACAATGATGACGGGTTAGTTACTGTAACATTTGCACTTGAACCTGTTGTACCTGTGAAAGTTAATGTGTATGATGTGCTAACACCTGTTGCCGCTATTGTTGATGTATCGGGGTTTCCTATCGTTGTAATAGACCAAGATGGTCCCGCATCATAACCCGATAAACCAAGAACTCTTGTTACAAAAAGTTGGTTAGATTGTTGCAAATAAGATTTTGCAATATAAGATGTTTCATATTTAGGAATTTGAGTATTAACAAATTTTTCAGGGCTTGTGCCACCGAAATAAACTTGATACTCGTCAAAACTTGTAATGAAGATTGGTTCAAATGCCGGACCTTGTAGTGTTTCACCTACAATACCTAATGTTGTTACACCGACACTTTGAGCCACAAAAGTTAAATCTCTTTCTGATGTATAAACACCTGGAGATACAAATACTTTGTTAGTTGAAGCCATTATTTTACTGTATTTTTAAATTTATTTTTTTATATAAATACAATCATTTAAAGCAAAAAACACTTATAAAATGTAATTATTTAAGATGTGGCAGAAATAATTCTACCTTTTTTCTGCCCTAATTATTTACTTTATTATGAAAAAAATTAAAAACATTAAAATTTCAGAAGAATCACATAAACTATTAAAAGAGTATTGTGAAAAAAAAGGATTTAAAGTATATAAGTTTTTAGAAAACTTAATTATAAAAAATTGCCAAAAAGAAAAAGACATTTACGGTGAAGATTTATAATAATTTTACAACTGTTTTAATAATAGATTCTTTTGTTATATCTTCTTTATAAACTACAATTTTTAAAACGTCTCCATTATTTACTTGTATTAGTGATAAGTTGTCCCCGTAAAAATTATTATTAATAAAAACAGAATAACCGTTAGCACAAGAATCAATAGCAGTAATTGTACCACCACTTGTGTTTGAAAAGTATGGTTGTGTTGATGATTTTACGCAAACAGTACCATAATTTCCAGATACTGTTGGTAGGGTAATGGTTGTACCTGAACAATTAGTATAGATTAAATTGTTATTTGTTATTGATGAGTATTCTGCAGAAAAACAGTTAATAATATTTGTGGCACTATCAACTAAGATATCGGCATCGTACCTCATTACCTCAACCAATTCTGTATTTCCTGAAACAAATAAAAAATCTAAATCAAAATTATCGGGTCTTGGAGGTTCTATCTTTACTTTTCTACCTCTAGTTCTTGTATCTACTTCAAACATAGAAACTTGTCTAGATATTGCAGGGGCAATTGTAAATTCTTCTTCATCTAATAAAAACCCCATAAGTGTTAGTTTATAGGTTTGAATATAATATTTTCTTTTTTCTATATCTTTTGCCGATTCATCGGAAGGATCTTCCATTTTTAATGGCATAAAATGACCTTTGATTTGTGTATACCCCTGTTTAGATGTGAAGGTCTGCATCATTATTTTATTAAATTCATTCACCTCCCTCATTCTAGAACAAAAAATCTTTACCGAATATGTTATATCAACAGGAACCGGTTGTGGTATTTTATATACATCGGCACCTTTTCTATCCCCGTCCCAAGTTGGTACAGAATAATAATAAAACTTTAATCTGTCAGGAATGTTTGCCTGACCCCCCCAAATTTTACCGTATTTTACAGTTGGTTCCCTTACTGTTATAATAAATGGTAATGATACGTTTTTATCTAAATCTTGAAACTCCCACGTTTCAGTAAATTGAGCCCAACTTTGATTTGTTATGATTTTATCTACTGTTGGTACTTCTTTGCCATCAATAACTAATTTAAGTTTTTCTTTTACAAAATCTAAAACTCCTCTGTCTAAATCGGCATGTAAAACCCCTTTAGGTAGAAATGTACCACCGTCAGTCACTTGGTCTAACATTTCTTGTCTTCTTTCTTTACCTACTTTTTTAGGTACAAGTGGTAATGTCTTTTTTATTTTTTTTGGTAATGCCATTTTATACTCCGTTAAAGGTTTCTTGTGTTGTTGGTGCTGCGATTATTGTTCTATAATATTTTTTATATCCACCATAAGAGTGCTTCAAATCTGAATTAACTCTACCATCATTTACTACCGTATAGTATCTTACTCTATCTTCTGTTTCATAATAGGCTAAATAATCACCTAAAGATATTTCTACAGCAAATTGATCTAAATGTGATTGATAAACACTAAAGGTCATATTTCCTGGTTCTACTTGTGATAATTTAGACGAACCATAGTCTGAATTTGATGGTGAATCTATTTTAACTAAACCTCTTAATTCGATAGGTGCTAAAAATTGTATTCCATTTGTTAACGCTTCTCCATAAACATCATCATTATTTGTTTTTTGTCTATCTACTCGATATAAAACAACTGTGAAATTCATATCCCCAATTTGCCATTCCATTCCCATATTAATATCTAAATTAAAATCTTCCTCTGAGAAAAACTTATTTAATCTTGTAATTGGAACTTTATTCTGTGACATATTAATAAATACTTTGATTGATTTTTTTATATTATTTACTATTTTTATTTATAATATAATGGAAGAATTAATTTCAAAAACACCTGAAACAAGGGCCCTTCAAATGTTAGATGATTATGTTGGGTCAAATAACTATATCTTGTCATTAAAAAACAAAAAACAAAATAGTAAGTCTTTTACCCCCACAAGATCTCAAGCGGAATACATAATTAACTTTCACGGACGAACACCAAAGGTGGCAAAAAAATGGGTCAAGTTAGATTCGTATTTTGGAAAAAAAATGATGGAAGATAAGATGTACACTAAAGAACCAACGGAAATATATGTTGAAAAACTTTTGGTGGAGAAGGATAAGTCATACCATATATGGGGTAAAATATTTAGTGGTGAGACCATACATGATTTTTGGATTCCAAAAACTGCACTTATTAAAGATAATGAGGTAAAGAATGTTGTTATTGAATATTCAAAATATGACCACAGGGCTCCGATGGATCACCAAAAAGAGGCGATTGAAAAACTTGTTAGAAACAAAAAGTTTATTTTGGCCGATGACATGGGTCTTGGTAAAACAACCTCAACAATTATTTCGGCACTTGAAACGGGTGCAAAAAAAATATTAATTGTGTGTCCCGCATCTTTAAAAATTAATTGGCAACGCGAAATTGAAAATTATTCAGATAGAACTGTTTATATTGCGGAAGGCAAAAAGTTTTCAACTGAATCTGATTTTGTTATAATTAACTACGACATATTAAAAAACTTTCACGACCCAAAAAAGAAAGACGACTCCATAATTTTAAATTCTAATTTTGATTTAGTTATCATGGATGAGGCACATATGATTTCAAATCCACAAGCACAAAGAACAAAAATAGTTAACGATTTATGTGATAAAGTTGAAAGGGTTTGGTTATTAACAGGAACCCCAATGACCTCAAGACCAATGAACTACTACAATCTTTTAAGTTTAGTTGAAAGTCCTGTTGCCGCAAATTGGATGGCTTACGCAAAAAGATACTGTAATGGATTTCAATTTAGTGTTGGTAAAAGAAAGGTATGGAACGTTACGGGAGCATCAAACTTAGATGAGTTAAGAGAAAGGACACAAAGCCATATTTTAAGAAGATTAAAAGAAGATGTTTTAGATTTACCAGATAAAATTATTACTCCTGTTTATTTAAGGTTAAAATCAAAAGACTATGAAGAATTAATGGGTGAATACTTTAATTGGTATGACAACAACTCAGAAGAGTCTTCATCTTTAACCATTCAGTTTGGTAAATTAATGAAAGTTAGAAAAGTGATTGCTGAAGAAAAAATTAAAAATACAATTGAATTGGCTGAAAATATTATTGATCAAGGAAAAAAAGTAATCATATTTACAAACTTTACGGATACGTTACGAACCATTTATGAACATTTTGGAAAACAGGCAGTTTATTTAGACGGGTCTTGTTCAAAACCACATCGTCAAAAAGCGGTGGATGATTTTCAAGAAAACGACAAAATAAAAGTTTTTGTTGGTAATTTAAAGGCCGCTGGTGTTGGTATTACTTTAACATCTGCAGAAGCCGTAATCATGAATGATTTATCTTTTGTCCCCGCAGAACACGCACAAGCAGAAGATAGATCACACAGAATAGGTCAAAAAAACTCAACATCGGTTTATTATCCATTATTTGAAAACACAATAGAAGGGGTGATTTATGATATTTTAAATAGAAAGAAAAAAATCATATCAACAGTCATGGGTGATGATATTATGGAAGATGCATCGACAATTGAAGAAATGTTAAATTTAATTTCTCATAAGAGGTGATATTTATTATTATGATATTTAGAAAGTTAAATGAAAAAATAAATTTAATAGAAAATAAGTTAGGGGTAAAATCACTAATAAACGAATCTTTAATTAATGAAATTAAAAAAATTTCAATAGAAAAATTACCTTATCAGTTTGACGATTTAGAAGACTTCATAGATGGTGAGACAATGAAAACACACTACACAAAACACTACAAGGCGTACGTTGAAAAGTTGAATAAAGAATTAGAAAAAATAAAAGGTAAAGATTTAGATTTAGAAGAAATTGTTTCGAGTATTTCCAAATTCAATACAAAGGTAAGAAACAATGGTGGTGGTGCGTTTAATCACGCATTATTTTGGAAAATGTTATCACCTAAAAAAACTAAGTTAGAAAATCCTTTATTATATAAGTTAGAGTCCACATTTGGGTCATTTGAAAAATTTAAAGAAAAGTTTGAAGAAGAAGCGAAATCCAGATTTGGATCAGGTTGGGTATGGTTAGTACTAACAAAAACAAATAGATTAAAAATTGTCACAACACCAAATCAAGATAATCCACTAATGATGACAGGAAAAAATAAGTCATATCCATTGTTAGGTTTAGACTTATGGGAACACGCATATTATTTAAAATATAAAAACGAAAGAGACCGTTATATTCATAATTTTTGGAAAGTAGTGAATTGGGATTTTGTTACTGATTTATACACAACTCAATTAGAAAGAAATAAAGCAGAATAATAAGATATTTATATATAAAATATTCTTATGTCAACATCAATTATTTCAGAACCGCATAGAAGTAAACTTTATAAAAGAATTAGAAATCTTTTAGGTGCACCTTTAAGAGGTGTTGAGTTAGAAGATGAAATGATGGACTCTCTTTTAGAGTTATCCATTCAAGATTATTCTCAACACGTTAATGATTGGTTAATTGAGACCCAATGGTCGGCATTGTACGGGTTAAACCTTGATGAACAATCTTTAACTAAAGCATTTACAACTAGAAGTTTAGATTGGGAAACACAATACACTTACGCATACTCAAAAATTGTTGGTTTACAGGCTGGGGGTGATTACGTACTTCAAAAAGATTATATAGACTTAGTTCCGCATCAACAAATTTATGAGATACCGGCAGGTAGAGAGGTTAATGAATTACTTTGGTTTGCTCGTTCTGAATTGGACGCAGCATATTTTGATCCATTTATGGGTGGATTCGGTGGATTCGGCGGTATTGGTTTAGGTGGTGGTGCTGGATTTTCTCAGATGGGTACAACAGGAAACTATTTTATAACCCCAGCATTTGATATTCTTTTGAGAATGGCGGACATACAATTAAAAAGAAGAATTATTACAGGTGATTTAACTTATAGAATAACCGCGTTACCCGAAGGAAAAAAGGCAATACATTTATATAATGTTCCTGGTGGTAAATTTGATTTTGGTAATATGAGAAGAAACGATTATAGAGTTTGGTATTGGTATTATGATACATTTGATAGGGACGATTGTTTGGCAAAAAATCCTGATGTGGTTAGATTACCTTCCGATATACCTATAGATGAAACAAGGTGGGACGAATTAAATTCTCCTGCACAAACATGGGTAAGAAGATGGTTTACAGCATATTGTAAAGAAACACTTGCAAGAGTAAGAGGTAAGTTTAGTGGAAATTTAAAAACACCTGATAGTGAATTAACTCTTGAATATACAACGTTACAATCAGAAGCCAAAGATGAAAAATCAATTCTTTGGGAAGAACTCAAAACAAGACTTGAAAGGTTAAGACCTGAAAAACAATGGGAAATAAAGGGTGCTATGGCTGAAAATATGAATAAGGCTCTAAAATATAGACCATTTAATTACCCAATAAACGTAATTTAATATTATGGCTATTTTTAGATCAATCCCATCAAAAAGGATTATAAATGGTGTTATTATAGAAACATCCGACTCGTCTATTGTTTCTGAAAAAGAATATACAACAAGTGGTGAATATGTGATAATAACAAAAGGTGTTGAATATTGTGTAATCAATTTAAATCATAAAACATCCGATCATATTGTAATAAAACCCTTAACTCAAACATTAGTTAGGTCTGAAAAATTAATAGATGAAGAATTTAACGAAGTTGAATTAGATAAAGGGTCTTGTGTTGAATTTAAATTTGTTGGTGATTCTTGGTACATACTTTCTTCAGACGGACTAAAAAATTCTTAGTCAAAAATTAAAGACATTAAATCACCATCCTCATCAAATTCATATATCTCTTCATCATCAACCTTACTTTTAGATACTCTAGTTTTCATTAGTTCCATATTACTATTAACATAATCAGTATTAACTAAATTAATTGTATCATCAATATACATGTAATAAGGGTTAATACCTACAGATTGCCAAAATTCTAACTCCATATCAGATAACGTTAATACCTCATCTAAATTATCCTGATCTTTTTCTTTCATCGGGTAACCTCTACCTAACTCTGTTTGTGATTTAGTAAATATTGGTTGGTCTTTTGGATCCTCAATTAAAATGTCTTTTCTAATATCAGGACTATAAACAACAAGTAATGGTTCAATTCTTTTATTAAAAGCTGCCAAATATCTTGGAACATTATACTCACCTAATAAGTCCGGGTTATTTTCAATTTCTTTTTCATCAATCAAATAACAATTTAAAATAACCTCACTTTTTGATAACATTTCAGGTGGTATTGCTCCATGAATTTTTGTATAATCTTCGATTTGTTTTTTAGTCATTTTTGTCGTTTTTTTCTGAACATCACCATGTGATTTCTTTTCACCATTATTAACATAATAAATGGTGTCACCTAAACCCGGGTTTTTTCCTGCGTTCATTAAAAGTTCCATATGCGCTTGTCGGGACATTAAACTTCCCGCCTTTGTTGTTTTTGTTATGTGAACTTTATAATCATCTATTGATTGTTTAACACGAGACTTGTTTGCAATCTTTGCCAATGGAATTTCTCTATTATAGATTTTACTTACATACTCATAATAGAAATCTAAAAACTCACCACCCTTACCATCAAGTAACATTCTAAGACCTTTATCCAAAAATTCAGCAACGTATGTTTGAAGTTTTTTAGATTTAATTGAATTACCTGTAAGTTTAACTTTACCTTTATCTGTAAGAAGTGCGTAGTTTTTACGAGCCACGTTAATTGTTGCTGGCCATACACCATCAATATCAAGACCCATTTCGTTTCTCATAAATAAGTCATTGTATTCTGCAACGTCAGCTTCTGCACCTGTATAAACCTCACCCTCATTTACTAACCCATTAAGACCCTTACCCACATATGTATAATTTTCTCTATCAACAGGAGTTTCAAAGTTTACACCATCGGTATCCATTACCAAAGGAACATAACCTCGTTTCATAAAATACATAATCATCTGTCTAAGGTACTGTCTACCGGTACACGTAATCTGTTCTCCCATGTCAATGTCACCCCACGGGAATACGTGTGGTGCAGATAATGATCCAAAGAATGCGTTGATAAAGATTTTGATTGGTAACTGTTTTCTGTCGTATGAGACAGAAAGTTTCGGATCCGTTTTTTTAAATTCACTTGCCAAGTTTTTATATTTTATACGAGTATCTCTAAAGTACTTTAACATACTCTTCATCGCGCCTGTCACATCACAAGCGGGGAATACGTCATGTACTAATTGAATAGAGGGGTATAGTGATGAGTAGTCAAGTTTTAATACCTTTCTTGAATAACCAACCTGAACTAACCTAGAAAGTCCACCCGTAAACTTTCTTTTTTCTTTTTTCTTAGGTAAAGCCAAATTGTTTTTGTATGACCATGCACACATAATCATTTTCCATAATGTTGCGGTACCCATTGTTGATAATCTTTCATAAGTTGTTGGTACAAGTTTAGAAAGTAAAAAGTTTGCTTGGTTGAACTGTTCGTCAACAACCATAGTTTCATAAAGGTCATCGTCAAGATAGTCTTCAATAATTTTTGAACCTGAAGTTAACTTATAGACATCAGTTCTTCTTGAACAAACCTCATCTATTTTTTCATTAATACCTACTTTTTTATAGTTACCGTTTTCTTTATTCATCCAATAGTCTTCGTTATCGAAGTATATTTTACCAATCTTATCCCCTTCAACATAAACACGATTTTCTTTTTCAGCCTCAATAAATTTGGTAATGTATTTCAATGACCAACTTTTAATATCTGAGTTGATTGCTTGTGCTCTACGAACAGCATGTGCAATATCTATAATGTTGTAACCCCACATTTGTGTTTGAACATAAGGTTCCATTTCATTGGCTAACTTTAAAATCCCATCCTTTTGTTTTAATGAATAATCAGGATTTAATGTTTTTGCAATTTTTTTAATATTAAGTTTTAGTATTTCTGCACGTTTTAAAATAAAAGGAAAGTCAAAGAATGCTGAGTTGTATCCACCAACAAGAGACGGCTTTAATTCGTCAATAGTTTTAAAAAATTCAATAATCATTTGACGTTCTTCTTCTTCATTTTGTGCTGATAATAATTTTATAAAACCACGATTGTCTTTCATCCCAATCAAGAATATTTTACTTGTTTTTGGATCTAAACCTGTGGTCTCAATATCGAATACAAACCTGTGAATTTCATCATATTCATCAAACCCTTTGAAAAGTCTTTTACTTTTTTGAATAAGGTATTGTTCTACTGGTGATAGTATTGTTATTACGTCTGAATTATCTCTACCCCAAGGATCGAGTCCTCCACCTTTAAAAAAGTTTACAAGGTTTGAATATGATTTTGTTGTTTTAACCAAGAACGTCAACCCATTCTTTAATCTTTCATCTCCGTGATCTTCTAATTTTTCTATTATAATGCCGTTTTCAGACATCGCTTTCTTTTGAAAGTCTTTATTACCTTTGTAAAAGTTTTTACTTCTAAGGTCACCAACCCAAGCAAATGGAATAAATGTATCCATTCTTAAAAGTTTACCTTTAATTGGGTCTTGAATTACTTTAAATATTTTATCTGATTTGTAATCGTATTCGAGTGCTACGATATATTTCTCATCGTCTTCGCCATGTAAAAAGCGTTCGATTTCTTCTTGTGGAACCATAATTTTATATTTTTGAGTTTGGTGTATTATCTGTTACACATGGGCAACATTTACCTTCGTCTTAAATATAAGAGTAAAACCTACTCTTGTCAAATAATATTGATATAAAGATTTTCTCTAATTGGTCCTATTAGTTCTCCGTTTGATAACTCAATTAAAAATTCTCCGATGAATCTACCTTTTTTTGCGGTGTCTTTTCCTCTCCACTTGTAGTAAATATAATATTCTCTTGGTGAGTCGGGATTTCTTCTTTCTTTTTCTGTAATGTATGCGGGTCTCATAAATATTTTTTGAATTCCATCGTTTTCACTTTTCATAGAAAATCTAATGGTTGCGTTGTCTAAAACAGAATAAAAATCTTTCCAAGAGTCAGTTCTTCCATCTCTTACAACATCCATTTTTAAAATGGGTAAATTACTATTTTGTTTTATAAAGAATTCCATTTAATATGAATAATTATTTTTTATTATCCTACCCACCTTGCTTGGAACCAAGACCTTGAGTCGTATTGTGCTCTTGATAATGATGCTCCACCAACATTTATAATGCTTATATAATCAGTTGAACCGTTTAGATATACAATTTTTGTTATCTGTTGAGCCACCGCATCAAAAGAACCTGCTGCCGCAACGATGTCGGCATTTTTCTTAATTGCCAAACTTGCTTCAGTATTTCTATAAACATCATAAGATGCGGTAATTTCCCAATAACCCGACCTTTGTGGTGTAAATCTATAAGTTGAAGTATTAAACCAACCACTTGGTACGTTAACGGTATTATTTACAATACTATATCTACAAGGATCTTCAGTAAAAGAACCCGGTAAAGTATAAGTTTCATTAGCATATGATTCAAGTAAATAAAGAGTAGGAGAAATCCCACTAATACCCGTTAAATTAGACCCATCACCATATAATGTCCCACCACTTATTGTTGTTGCAGATATTGTTGAAGATTGGATATTTGTTTGACCTGTTAATATTCCATTTTCCCAATCAAAAGAAACCGTTGATCCGTCAGATTTTGTTAATGTTCTAATATCCCAATCTAAGGATTCGTTAGATGAGACATCATAAAGTCTTCTTCTACCATACTGCCAATCTATTGACAATACGCCTAAATCATCGTAAGTTTGTCTACTAAACCAATCAACTGATGGTATTGAAGTAGAATCATATAATATTGCTCCATCATAATTAATGGTAGCATTTCCAGCACCATTATATAAAAGTCTTGTTCTCCAATCTACACTGACAAGTCCCGATGAGTCCACCAATTCTCTAGTTGATGTATCAATAGCGGTTGAGGTACCCGTTGAATCGGTTATAATCGTATCTCCCGTAATAGTTAATCCTGAAGTAAAAGACGTTTGTCCTGTTACGGTACCTCCACTTAATGGTAAATAATTTCCTGTAACGTTATCAGGTAAATTAAAATATGTTGTTGCAGATATTGTATTTGCGGTTAAACCATTTGTAAAATTAGTTGCCCCTGTTACAGTCCCTCCAGTAAATGTTTGTATGTCGGATAATAAAGCAACCGTACCACTATTATCAGGAAACAATATAACTCTATTTGATGTTAATGTATTTGTATTAATGTTATTATTATATCCAGCATATTTAAAAATAATATTATCACTTTCACTCATTATGATATTATTACCATTACTAATATTTCCATTTACTAATACTTGTTGTAAGGTATTCCCTGTTGTAAATCCGGTCACATTAAATGTTCCACCTGTATTATTTGTAAAAATTGCAGTTCCATTTGAATATGTTCCACCGGTTACAAAAGTGTCTTGTGTTGAAATTCCTGTTAAATTAGATCCATCACCATATAAAGTACCACCACTTATTGTTGTTGCAGATAAAACACCATTTACAGTTAATCCGCTAACTGAATCAACATAAACATTAAATGATGTGTTTGCATTATCAGTTAATGTGATTGTGTTTGTTAAGTCGTTATATGTTGCCGCAGTTATAAAAGTATTTGTATCACTTGCAATATTAACAGATTTTGTTCCTCCTGTTGGGTTTGTTATTGTTAAGGTATTTGCAGAATAAGTAAAACCTGAAACTCCTAACCCTTGCAAATAATAAAGGTTATTGTCCATATCTGCAAAGGTAAGTTTACTACCCTTAGCGTCTGGTCCTATTTGTCTTGTAATTAATCCCATTTTTTATTTAATAAATATAAAGTTTATTCAAAATAAAACTCATCAACATAACCTTCAGGTAAATATCCATTTGTCACAAGACAATCAGGACACCAAAAGTCAAATAAATTAAATTTATTTTTTAATACTCTAAAATTATGTTGTACTTGCGGAGAACCTAATGGTTCAACATACATTCTAAATTGTGAAATTCCACCCATAAATGTTCCACCAAAATTTTGTTCTAATAAAATATTTGTTGAAAGTCCTGAAAGTGTTGTTGCAGATAAAATATTATTTGGAAATAATTCAGGATCTTGTGTGTAAGGCCCGTTTGGTAAAGAACAACCTGAAAAAATCAAATGGTCATGTAGACCTTGAGTTCCTCCACCAAATGAAATATTAAATGGAACCCCAACTTGTTTTTCTTTTTCGGTGTTTAACTCTCTTGGTATTATTTCTTCAAAGTCTTCTATAACTAAAAACAAATAACCATTTACGTAAAGTTTTAATGTTCCTAATCTGTAGTTTAAATCATCAAACCATTTTCTATCAAATTTTACAATATGAATTTTTCTTTCAGGTGTTGACCCCGGATGTGTTTCGGGAGGAGATATTAATTTATATGACTGACCATCTATTGATGATTGTGTGGTTACAGTTCTTAAATCATTTAACCCCCCTAAATTTTCTAAATCACACTCTTCTATTGTTGTGTATCTTTCAAAAACCGCACTTATCATTACCCATCTTTCTTCATCCGTGTCACCACATTGTAAACCACAAATATCATAGATTGGATCTGACAATACTTCTGTTATTGTATACCCTGTCTGAAATGTCACCCCCGTTGTTTCACAAGTACCTGTTGTTACACAGTCACCCGTTATTTTTATATATTTAATTCCAATTCTAGGATTTAATGCACATCCATCAAATCTTAAAGAAATGGCGTTTGATAATACGTCAAATTTTGGATCAGTTTCAGGTAAAGGGACATTTTCTGTACTTGCACAACCACAATTACAACCAGTATTGTGAACGGTAGTAAACCCGCTACTTGGATAGACTTTTATACAATCAGAGTTAGTTATACCTGTGTCTGAACATCCGCAAGTTTCAATACATGTTAATTCATTTGTATTTCTCGTATATCCACTATCACTTGCCGGTGATCCACTAACTGTATGATAAAACTTGTTTTCAGCTCTCGTACCAAAATAAAAAAACGTTCCGGAATTAGATGGGTATTTGTCATTTAGATATTCTTGAGTTGTACTATTAATAAAATATTCATCTGTAATTCTTGGTTTTAAAACCATTTCTGCAGTCCATCCTTTATTTACCCTTTCAGGAAAAACTTCGTAGTCATATCCGTTCAGTTTATAAAATCCTTGATAAAATCCGCCATAAAGTTCTTGATAATATCCTACTGTGTCGGCACTTTTTGATACGATATTGTAAATAGTTTCTTTAGGTCTACCTGAAAATCTAACGTTTGGTGAATTTACTAAACTTCTTACAGGGTGCATTTTGAATCTACTATCTCTATAATGTGGATCAAATTTGTAATTATCATCAATACCTTTAATATAATATAATGTTTGTCCCGTTAACCCCGTAAATAATCCATTATCTGTACCAACTAAACCTACGTCACAAATTCCTGTGTATGCCGTATAACAACTAAAATCTAAATTTTTTGGGTTATAATAGTTAGAAGAAACTAAAGTATTAGATGGTATGTAATTTCCAAATGTGATATTTGATTGTAAAGTATTACCTGAATTATCTAATTGTATTGATATTGGAAGTCTGTTTCCGTCATTTAAACCAATCACATCTGTTGAAAATACAACTTCCTCATCATAACTTGTTTCATCTGACGCTAAAGTTAAGTCAAAATACTGACCATAATTTAATTTTGTCGTGTATTTTGGGTAATAATAAGAATTAATATTTTGACTTGGCATTCTTTTTTATGATAAATAGTTTAATCGCGGTATTTATAGGTAAAAGCTTAGATGAAAACATATAAATATTCAACAAAGGAAAGAGCTGAAAGGGTTGCAAAATCTTTAGGGTGTACCGGATCCCATTATCATAATGAAGATGGTGATAGAAAATACATGCCTTGTAAAGATATGAAAACCTTTAACCAAAAAACAAAAAAAGAAGTGGAAGGAAAAGAAACTGAAGTTACTGAATTAGTTGGTGATGACGGTACGTGGTTAACATCCGACATTCCAATATTAGACCCACAGTCATCAATTGATGGTTCCGTATTTACCGATAAGATAGTTCCTATGAGTAGAAACCCAAGAGACCCATTACTTAGAGGTTGGTATGGTTACTATGGTGAGGGTAAACTTGCAGAAGAAGATATGGAAGGAGCGTTTGGTTTTGAAGATACTATGTTTATGGATTTTAAAGATACGGTTAAACATTATGAAAAAAAATTAGGTTTAGACAAAGAAGATGCGGTTGATAGGGCGGTACAACAAGGAAAAAAACCTAATCTACACAAAAGGGTACCAAAAAATATAAAAAAGAAAAAAAATTTTATAGACAGGTTGATATTGAAAGAGCTTGATGATGAAATAACGGAAGACACTTTATTTAAAAAAAATTCATCAAATAATGAAATATCAACTAAGGATAAAAAAACTAATCCAATTTTATTAAGAAACATAAATGCATTAAAAAATATGGCAGACAAATTAGGTGTTTCAAAAATGGAACTTATAAGATTGTTAAAAGATGAATAAAAAATTATACGGAAATATTATAATATTACCTAAAACTTTATTGAAACATCTTGATGATTGTTTTAATTCAGTTCAAGGTGATAATAATACTGAAGGATTTAAAAGAAACCAAAACCTTAGACAGTCTAAACAAATAACATATCAAGATTTAAAAAGGGTTAAAAATTGGTTTGATGCGTATAGTGGAAAAAAAGAAGACGCCCCTTTTATTTTGAATGGTGGTGATAGAATGCAAAATTGGGTAAATCACGCACTACAACAAATGAGAGGTAGTGTTAACAATTCAAAAAAAATAAAATCAGATGGTGGGATGCAAAATCAGTATTTATCTTCACATGAGAAAAATAGTTTTAATTTAAATGATAAGCACACAACAACCGCAGATGATTTAAAATTGGAGAATGAAATAATAAGAATAAACAGTTTAATAAAAGTAATTTAAAATGGCAGTACAAAGTGATAAAATTGATCTTTCACAACCCGAAAATGAAATGTCAAGAATAGCGGAAGAACAAAGAAAAAGACTATTCCCAAGAAATGATTTTAAACCAACCGATCAATATTCGGCAGTACATCCTGACGCAATTGCTGATGGTGACGTAAATGGTAAAGGTACGGGAGGTGATTTAGATATTTATAACCAAAGGGCCGGATCAAGTGTAGATAGGGCTGAAAGAATTGATGATATAAAAATAAACAAATTTTCACCTAACAACCCATATTATCAAGTTAGATGAAACTAATTAAAACTTTAAAACACGTCATCAACGAAGCGGCATCAATAGACGATGTTAGAAATTCCATACGCAATAAAAAAGTCATGATTATATATTATGATGGTGAAGACAATGGTGGTAAAGGGTATCGAACAATAGAACCGGTATGTTTAGGTGTAAGTAAAAGGGGTAATTTTGTTTTAAGAGCGTGGGAAGTTGAGGGTTCTTCTTGGAGTGCACAAAATGAAGGTAACATTTTACCCGGATGGAGACTTTTTAGATTAGATAAAATCTTTACATATAGACCAACTATGGATAATTTTTATACTATGAGACCTAAGTATAACCCTAATGGTGATAAAAGTATGGAAAGGGTCTTTATAAACGCAAAATTCGACAATGAAGAAAATATAACTTAATTATGGCAAATGAAATGGATTTAATGCAAAGACTTGCAGTATCAAGAAAAATAATGGAAAAAACCGAACAAATTAAAAGAGGTGATGTAATAAACGTAAACCCATCTGTTCAAAATTTTGAACCGGTAAATGGCACATATAACTTACCAGAAGAATTATTGGCCGAAAACGCACAGACAACTTATCACGACCCAACAAGACCTTTAGAACAAGATAGAATTATGAACTCAAAATTACCCGATGAAATAAAAAGACTAATGATTGAACAACCAATTGTTCAACCAAACAGCACCGCAGGAGCGACTTTATCAAACGAAGTCATTGAAGGCGCACAAAGATTAATGAAAAAAGAGGGGTTTACTGAACAAAAACAAATTCCAAAAAAACAAGAAACAAATAAAATTAACGAACAAACGTCAAACACTAATTTATCTGAGATGAGAAATATGATTAGAGATGTTGTGAGAGACACAGTTAGAGATGTGGTTAGAGAAGAATTAAAAGATGCGGGTATGTTAGTTGAGTCAACCATTAACACAAATGAAACAATACAATTTAAAGTTGGTAACACTCTTTTTGTAGGTAAAGTAACAAAGATAAAAAATTTAGAAAAATAAGTTTCGTATCATCTGTTAAATCCACCTCACAAGGGTGGATTTTTTGTTTTATAATCTTTATATTTTACTTAAATAAATTTTTATATGAGTAAAATTAAAGTATTAGTACTTCCTTCAGACCGTACCGGCGTTGGAAAATTTCGTTCTGTGGACCCTCACGTAATGTTACAAAATAATCACGGAGACGATTTTCACGTAGATATAGACTACGACCCAAAAATAAACGATATAAATTATTGGAGACAATACGATATTGTCCATTTTCATAGAAGCATTGGTCAGAACTATGATGCGGCCCCTTCAATAATTCAAAACCTTAATAATTTAGGAATCGTAACTATTATGGATTTAGATGATTATTGGTTACCAACAAAAGAACATCCGGTACATCAATTAGTTGTTCAAAACAAATTACATGAAAAAATAATGGCAAATTTAAAAGTTTCTAAATATGTAACAACAACCACAAATATTTTTGCTAATGAAATTTCAAAACTTAATAAAAATGTTTTTGTTTTACCAAACGCAATAAACCCTAACGAACCTCAGTTTCAATCAGAAACATTACAATCAGAAAAGTTAAGGTTTGGTTGGTTAGGTGGGTCTTCACATTTACATGATCTTAAATTATTAGATGGGACAATAAATAAATTAAAACCATTAAAAGATAAATTTAGTATGTATCTTTGTGGTTTTGATACCAGAGGAAGTGTTACAGAAATTAATAAACAAACGGGAGAACAAAAACAAAGACCTATTAGACCTGAAGAAACTGTTTGGGCAAGATATGAAGAAATTTTTACAGATAACTACAGAATGGTAGATCCCGAACATAAAGATTTTTTAATGAAATTTAAAGAAGAAGAATTTGTTTCAAACGAACTACCTTTTTATAATAGAATATGGACAAAACCTGTAACCACTTATGCGTCTAATTACAGATGGTTTGACGTTTCACTTGCACCAATTAAAAATCATATATTCAATAGAGTTAAATCACAATTAAAAGTCATTGAAGCGGGGTTCTATAAGAAAGCGATTATTGCATCAAATGTTGGTCCGTACACAATTGACTTGAAACATTCATTACAAAATGGTAACTTTGTTGATGGAAACGCACTTTTAGTCGATGAAGTGAGAAATGGTGATTGGTCTAAATATATGAAAAAATTAATTGATAACCCTAATTGGGCTTATGATTTAGGTCAAAGATTATATGAAACAGTTAAAGACACATATGACTTAAATAAGGTAACAAAAGATAGAGCGGAATTATATAAAACATTAGTAAAATGATAAACATACCCATTACAAAAATATTATTCTTGGATATTGAAACTGTCGGTATCTGTAAAGATTGGTCGACATGTCAAGAAACTAACCCAAAGGTTGCTGAACAATTTGTTAAATACTTTGATTGGTTTTTGAAAAGGTTTCCTGAAGATAATTACGAAACTGATGGTCTTGAAGAAGAACTACAAAAGATGAACGATGTTTATTCTAAACGTTCGGCACTTGTTCCTGAGTTCGCAAAAATTGTTTGTGTATCAATGGCCTTTGTGATGGAAAATGGTGAAATTAAAAAACAAACATTTTCAGGTGATGACGAAAAAGAGTTATTATTACAAGTAAGAAACCTTCTTGACAGATGTCAAAAGTTAGATTTTTATCTTTGTGGTCATAACTTAAAGAATTTTGACATTCCTATGATGGCAAAAAGGATGATTATTAATGGTATAATGCCATCAAAATTATTACCTTCATACGATACAAAGCCCTGGGAAGTTAAAGCAATTGACACAAAAGAAATTTGGCAATACGGAGCATACTCATCAATTGGTTCTTTAGATTTAGTATGTGCAACATTAGACATACCAACACCAAAAGATGGTGAAGTGAATGGGGGTATGGTACACGAAGCATATTGGCAACACAACAGATTACAAGAAATTGCAGAATATTGTGAAAAAGATGTTAATGTATTAATAAATTTTATAAAAAAATTAAAAGAATTAAAATGAGTGAAGAAAGTATAGAATCGAAATTAAAACAATTAGAAAAATTAAATTTAGATATTACAGAAAATAGCGGATTTGATGAATTTTTAAATTCAATTGATGTTGACATGATTAATCAATTTTTTGAAGACTCAATGGTTTCAAAATTAGAATTAAAATATAAAAATGAGTCAGAAAATGAAGAACCTGAATATGCATACGAATCTGATTCTGGTTTTGATTTAAGGTCGAGTGAAGAAATATGGGTACAGGCAAATAATAGAGCACTTATACCGACAGGATTAAGATTTGACATACCTGATGGTCACGAGATCCAAGTTAGAAGTAAAAGTGGTTTAGCCCTTAATCAAGGTCTTATGGTTTTAAATTCTCCAGGTACTGTAGATAGTGGTTATCAAGGTGAAGTAAAAGTCATTATATTTAATACGACCAATGAAAGAATTAAAATAGAAAAAGGTCAAAAAATCGCACAAGCAGTTCTTTGTCCTGTTGTAAATGGAAAGTGGGTAAATTTAGTTAAAGTAGAAGAGATTGGTGAAAAGGATAGAAACGATAAAGGATTTGGTAGTACAGGTCTATGATAACAATAGGATTTTCAACAAGACAAGATAATCAAAAATATATTGATTATTTAATTAAAACTTCAGGATTTAAAAATGTTGAGGTCATACAAAAAATAAATAACGGATCTAAATCACTTTCTCAAGTTTATAATGAAATTTTAAATGAATCTAAAAATGATATAGTGGTGTTTTGTCACGATGATTTGGAATTCGACACAAAAGATTGGGGAAAAAGAGTTATTAAACATTTTGAAAAGAGTGATTTTGGAATACTTGGTGTTGCAGGCACCACTGAAATACCTAAAAGCGGTATGTGGTGGGAAGACAAAAGAAAAATGATTGGTATTGTCAATCACAAACACGAAGGCAAAAAATGGGAGTCAAAGTATTCAAAAAGTTGGGGAGACGAAATAAATGAATGTTGTTTTGTAGATGGTTTATTTATTGCGGTAAACAAAAAAAGATTAAAAGAAACCTTTGACGAATCGGTTAAAGGATTTCATTTTTATGACGTTTATTTTTCAGTTAAAAACTTTTTACAGAATGTAAAGGTTGGTGTGGTATATAACATAAGAATTACACATCTTTCAATTGGTCAAACAAACGAAAGTTGGGAAAATAACAGAAAAGTTTTTGAAGAAGAGTATAAAGAAAGTTTACCTATAAAATCCAATTTGAATTTAAATTATGTGATTAAAGATTTTAAATTTTTAAAAAAATATAATTTAAAAATAGTGTTATCTTGTGGAGAAGATATTGAATTTGTAAAAAGGACTATTGAAAAAATTTATTCTTTTAATTTACCAAACTTTGACATTAATTTAATTTCAAATGAAAACAATCAAGATGAAATAAAAAAATTAGAATCAGATAAAATAAAAGTTTATGATGGTGTTTTTGATGAGCAATCAAAAAATCTATCAATTTTGAAATGGGAAGATGGTTTTATTGATGAAAGTTACGATCTAATTTTTTTTATTGATAAAAATGTTGAGATATTAAATAATATTTTTTCTTCAATATGTGAATTATACCATAAAGAAAAACATACGTTTGGTTGTGCTTTTACTACATCTATGAATAGTGACTATAGTGTATTCAGTAATAAATTTAATTTGTTTATGAATCAAAATAATCAGGTTAATATGTCAATAGAAGGTAATGGTTCGTTTTATAATGTAATGAACGGATATCGAGAAAACAAATTAGGTAATTTATCTGACGTTTTTGTTACAACTTATCAAAATTTAATTAACAATGATTGGTTTGATATACAATATGATACCAATATTTGTTATAATGATTTTACAATAAAATGTACAAGTAAAAATCAAAAATGTTTTTGTGATGGTAATTCACTAACAACACAAACCTCTTTTAATAATAATGAAGTTTTTGGTCAAGATATTAATAAATTTTTACAAAAAATTATGTCAGACCAAAAAACACAAAGTTTAATAATGGCAGTTAATGGTTAAAATAGTTTCAGGTTATTCAGATAAAGGAGGATCTACAACCGCGTTTATAAATCTTACTAATTTTTTAAATGAAAACGGTATTGATTGTACTTTTTATGGCCCACACGAATGGCATTTAAATAAATGTAAATCGGATAAAATTGATAATGTTGTTTATGGAGAAAATGATGTTGTTATTTTTCATTTTTTAGATTTAAAAGAAAGACCTAATATAAAAAAATCAATACTTTCATGTCACGAAAAATGGTGGTTTCCTGTAGGAAAAATAAAACAGTACTGGGATACTGTAGTTTTTTTACATGACCAACATAGAAATTATCATGGAGATTATCATGGTAAGTTTGTAATAATACCAAATATAAAAGAAAATCTTAAATCTTTAGATAAAACTAATTTGTCAAAAGTTGCTGGTATTATTGGTACAATTGAAGATAGAAAACAAACGCACGTTTCAATACAAAGAGCATTAAAAGATAAATGTGAAAAAATTTATTTGTTTGGTCATGTAGGTGATCAAAATTATTATAACAATTATGTTAAACCACTTTTAATACCTAATAGGGTAATAGAATATGGACACACAACAAATAAACAAGAAATGTACGACATTGTTGGTCGGGTTTATCATTCATCTAAAGGTGAGGTTGCTTGTTTAGTAAAAGACGAGTGTTATTTAACAAATACTGATTTTTTTGGTAATGAAGAAACGGAAAATGAAGTTTCAAAATTAACAAATGAAGAAATATTAAAGTTATGGAAAAATTTATTTGAAGTATGAAAATACACGCACATATATTAGCATGGAATGAAGAAAAGATTTTACCTTTCACATTAGACTATTATAGTAATATATGTGAAAAAATTTTTATATACGACAATATGTCCACAGACTCATCCGATGAAATTTATAAAAGATACTCTAAGGTTGAGGTAATAAAATGGGATAGCGGAGAAAGGTTCAATGATCACTCACATATAGAAATAAAAAACAATTATTATAAAAAATATAGTAGGGACAACAATGTTGACTGGGTTATTGTTTGTGATTGTGATGAATTTTTATATCATGAAAATTTAATCGATTTATTAACTGAATATAAAAATACTGGAGTAACAATACCGTTAGTATGTGGACATGACATGGTAAGTGAAAACTTTCCAACTTATGACGGACAATTACTTACAGACAAAGTTAAAATAGGGTCAGAAAGATATGAACCTATGTGTAAAAAAATAATTTTTGACCCAAAAATAGATGTTCAATATGGGTTTGGTGCGCACAATATAATGTCAAATAATTCAGTGTTTTCAAAAAAAGAAGAATTAAAACTTTTACATTATAAATTTTTAAGTAAAGATTACGTAAAAGAACTATACATAAAAAGAGCTAAAAGGTTATCAGATTTTAATTTAAAAAATGGATTTGGTCGACATTATTTTAATTTACCATTTAAATATATGGACGAAATGTTAAAATCAAATAAACGAGTAATATGAAAAAAATTTTAATATCCGATTTTACAATAAATGAGGTTCCTCACGGAGGTTCGGAATGGGTCAATCAAGTTTTAATTGAAAATTTTAATTTAGAATTTGAATATTCTAATAAAGTAACTAATTTAGATAAAAATAATTTTTACATCATATCAAACATTTCTTTAATGAATACAAATTTAGTTAGGGAAATACCTAACTTAAATTACATAATAATAGAAAATGATTACAAAATTTGTCCGTCAAGACATCCTTGGAGGTATCCTGATAACATAATACCTCAACATGACAGAATAAACTATGACCTTTATAAAAACGCAAAAGCAGTTTTTGTTCAAACAACCGATCATTTGAATGTTTATTTAAAAAATGATGTTGAAGCAAATTTTATTAATTTAGAATCTTCTATTTGGTCAGACGATGATTTAAATTTATTGTCCGATTTATTAGAAAAAAATCAAAATAAAAATGGCAAATATGGTGTATATTATACATCTAATTGGATAAAAAACACTCAGGGTAATTTAAAGTATTGTAATGAAAATAAATTACAATTTAGTATAATTAAAGAAACAAAAGTAAGAACTGAATTTTTAGATAACTTGGCCAAATGTGAAGGTTTAGTTTTTTATCCATTAGCAAGAGAAACTTTTTGTAGGTTAGTTGTTGAGGCTAAATGTTTAGGTTTAAATGTAATAACTTCTAAAAATTATGGGGCGTCTTTAGAACCTTGGTTTGATGAATTATCAGGATTAGAACTGATAGGATTTTTAAAAGAAAAAACAAACGAAAATATAAATAAAATAAAAGAATATATTTTATGAAAACCATAATTACCGTTACAGGTATAAGACCAGATTTTATAAGAATGTCTGAAATATTTAAAAAATTAGATGAAAATTTTAATCATATTCTCATACACACAGGTCAACATTTCGATAAGTTACTATCTGACGTATTTTTTGAAGAATTAGAAATTAGAGAGCCGGATTATAATCTTAATATTGGTGGTAAAGATAAGGAACATTTTCACCAAACCGGAGAATTGTCAACTAAATTAATTGAAACAATAAGAAAAGAAAAATTAAATCCAGATATAATACTTTTTTTAGGTGACTCTAATTCGGTTTGTTCTGCAATGTCTTTAAAAAAAGAAGGTTATAAAATTGGACACATTGAGGCGGGTATGAGATCATATGACAAGAGAATGCTAGAAGAAATAAATAGAATTGTTTGTGATCATTGTAGTGATTATCTTTTTGTTTATCATGAAAATTACAAACAAAAAGCATTAAAAGAAAATATTAATAATGATTCCGTATTTGTAGTTGGAAATACCATAGTTGAGGTTGTTAAAAAACACAGACCTAAAGAAAATAAAAAAAATAATAAGATAATACTAGACATACACAGACCAGAAAATTTTAAACATAAAAATAGATTGGAGAATATTATTAAATATGCCAACTACTCGTCTAAAGAATACGATATTCCGGTTTTTATGTTAGGCTTCAAACGCACATTAGAATTTATTGAAAAATATGAAATAAATTTGGGAAATATAAAAGTAATAGATCTTTTACCGTTTAAAAAATATATAAGTGAAGTTTATCACTCAAGATTTATAATTTCAGATTCTGGAACCGCACAAGAAGAACCGGCGTTATTAGATACTCCGGTAATTGTCCCAAGAGATTTTACCGAAAGACCCGAGTCAATGGATAATAATTGTTCTTTTATGCTTGATGTTAATACTGAGTATAACTATAATTGGTCATCTTCTTTTGCTTGGTTACTACTTAACTCAAATAACAGAAGAATTGAATGGTTAGGTGACGGTACAACATCCGAACAAGTAATAAAAATATTAAAAGATAACTTATGAAGATTTCAATAGTCACATCTTATTACAATAGAAAAAAACAATTCATAAATACTTTAGAGACTATAAGTAAAAGTAGTGAAATAAATAACACGGAAATAATTGCGGTTGACGACGCCTCAGATGATAGTGAAAGAATTGAGTATTTAACTAACCTCTACCCTTTTCTAAAAGTAATCAGAGTTAATAAAGAAAATAAGTGGTGGTCAAACCCTTCAATACCTTTTAATAAAGCAATTAATGAAAGCTCAGGAGACGTAATAATACTTCAAAATCCTGAGTGTCTTCACTTGGGTGACATTTTAAAAAATGCAAAAGAAAATATAAACGACACAAATTACTTGTCATATTCAGTATATTCAATTAATCATACCACAACAAATAAATTATCAAATTTAAAATATGATGAAAATTTGTTTAACCAAATAAATGAAATAATAGGTCAAAAAAATAACGTGGGGTTCACTGGAATCGGTCAAGAGTGTTGGTATAATCACCCCATCTATCGCCCATGTTATTATCATTTTATTTCAGCAATTAGTAGGAAAAATATTAATATTCTTGGTGGTTTTGATGAGAGATATGGTTATGGTTGTTCATATGATGACGATGAGTTTTTACATAGAGTAAAATTGTTAGGTTTGGATTTGAAAATAATTGATGAGGTTCATGGTGTACATCAGTGGCATAACACTTATGAAAATAGGGATTTTGAATTCCATAACAAGGAGTTAAAAAATAGAGATTTATTCAATAATATAACAAAAAAATTAAAGTCACCTGAAATAAAAAATCAAATTTTATGAAAATAATAGGTTTTGCACAACTAAGAAATGAGTTAGAAAAAGGAAATTTAGAAAATTGGTTTAGATGTATGTCTGTTTGTGATTATGTCTACATTTATGATCAAAATTCTACAGATGGTAGCCAAGACTACTATAAAAATTTCAATAATGTTCACGTTATCGAATCTAATGAAAACAGATTTTACGATGAAATAACTTGTAAAAATGAGTTACTAAATAAAATTTTACAAGACCACCCTGACGTTAATTGGATACTTTGGTTAGATGGTGATACGTTACTAGATAACAGGTTATTGGAGGAAAATGGAAAAATGTTGAGGGAACTTTGTAGTAATGGTAATGATAATATGATCGACGCGTATTATTTTGGGCATTACAACCTATGGAGAAGTGACGTACACTTCAGACTTGACGATGATTTTCATTGGTTGCATGGTAAAGTGGTTCCTCTTTGGCGTAATAATGGAAATATTAATTTCCCAATAAGTTCGGGACTTCATCAAAAACAATACCCTAATGGTTTAAATAAAATAGTAACTGTAGACTATTCTCTTATTCATAGGGGGTTTGCAACTGATTATCAAATAATGACAAAATATGATGTTTATAAAGAAAGAGGACAAAATGGATGGGCATTAGAACGGCTATTGAGTGAACAAACTCTACACGCCGAAAAAATTAATTACGAACTTTTACCAAAATGGTTTAATATCACTGACGAATTACACCCGTCACAAAAAGAAAAAATTAGAGACATCTATAATAAAAAAATAAATTAAATTTTTAATGACTAAAAAAACAATAGAAGTTATTTCTTTAATTTTTAAATCCGTAGATTATTTGAATCTAATTTATAACGAATTTAAAAAAATGAATAATAGTGTGGATGATTGGGATGTTTATTTTAGAATTGTTGCTAATGACGCAACAGACGAAGTTTTAGAAAAACTAAAAACATTAGACATTCCATACACAATTTACAACGACCATAAACCAAATGATTACTACTTGAATAGGGTTTACAGGTGTTGGAATTTTGCTGGTAAAACTAGCGAATACGACAATATTTGTTTTGTTAATTCTGACATGGTTTTCAGTGAAAATTGGTTAGAAAATCTTTTAAAGTATCATGACGGCATTAACATACCATGCTCAAGATTAGTGGAAAGTGGTAAAATGCTTAGCGGTACCCATGGTGTTAGTTATAACTGTGGTAGATCACCTAATGATATAGACTTCGGGTTATGGGAAGCCTTAGTGGAAAAAACTAAACTGAATGAATCTCATAGCGGTGGTCTTTTTATGCCTTGCGTATTCAATAAAAAAAGATTCATAGAAAGTGGTATGTATCCTGAAGGTAACATTTATTCTGATGGTGTCGGAACACTAAATGAATTTATAGAATCCGGAGATTCTTGGTATTTTAAAAAATTAGAATCTGAATACGGTATGAAACACATAACTATATTTGATTCCTTAGTATATCATATACAAGAAGGGGAAAAAGATTCATAAATTAAAAGTCTAGTGTATGGAAAATTTTTACTCAAAAATAAATAATAACCAAAATAAACTATTACACCAAATCCATAGATTAAGTGAAATAGAAAATAGAACATCACAAAGAGTTGATTTAGTAGATGAAAACCAATTCATTCAATGTTCTTCTCTGAAAATGAATAAAGGGACAACATTCAGACCTCATAAACACATATGGAAAGATTCTGAAGGTTCTGTTATTGCTCAAGAAAGTTGGGTAGTGATAAGAGGATCAGTTAAGTGTTATTTTTACGATACTGATGAAACACTAATTTCAACACCGATATTATATGCTGGAGATATTAGTTTTACATTTGAGGGTGGTCATAACTATGAAATATTAGAGGACGACACTATTGTTTATGAATATAAAACTGGACCATATAAAGGTCAGGAATTAGATAAAAAATTTATAAATGGATAAAATTAAATTCAGAAAAGTAGAAAAAAAAGATTTAAATAAGATCTTTAATCTTTTACAACAATTAACTGAAATAGATTACTCAGATAGAGACTTGGATAGTTGTTGGGATAAATTTACAGAAAACGGATCCTCAAGTTCTATTGTTGGTTTATGCGATGACGATATAATAGCTTATGGGAGTATTGTAATTGAAAATAAAATTAGGGGAGAAGTTGCTGGACACATCGAAGACATTGTAGTAGATCAAAAAATGAGAAAAAAAAACATTGGTTTAGATCTAATAAAGGAATTAGTCGAAATAGGCAAAAATAAAGGATGTTATAGAATTACTCTCATGTGTAAAGAAAATTTAAAAAGTTTTTATGAAAAGAATAATTTTATTGTCGACGGAATATCAATGAAAAAATACTTGAATTAATTATGAGTTTTGAAAATGTAATAAAATTTGAAAATAAAATATCAGAGTTTTTTGGGTCTGCTTACGCAGTTGCGGTTGATAGTTGTACCCATGGTATTGAATTATGTTTAAGATATACAAAAGAAACTAAGATTAGTGTTCCAAAAAGAACTTATCTATCGGTACCTTTTCTTGCAGAAAAATTGGGGTTAGAAAGAAGTTGGAGCGATGAAGTTTGGGAAGATTACTATACTTTAAATTATGGTGAAAAAAAAATAATAGACGCGGCAGTACTTTGGAGGAAAGATTCCTACGTTCCTAATACATTTATGTGTATTAGTTTTCAATATCAAAAACACCTATCTTTAGGTAGGGGAGGGGTTATATTATTAGATAATGAACACGATTACACAAATCTAAAAAAAATGTCTTATGATGGTAGACTACCAAATTTACCTTGGAGGGATCAAAACATTGACACTATTGGGTATCATTATTACATGACTCCAGAAATAGCACAACTAGGTTTAGATAAGTTAGATGAGGCAATAAACAAAGAACCTAGAAAATGGGTGCACACTGATTGGCCCGATTTGACAGAAATGAAAGTTTTTAAAAAATAAAAAAATTATGTATGAATTGTGGCAAACTGTAGATGATTTTAACGTAACGTATCCTTTTTTTTTATTAGATAAAGGTGACTTTGATGAAATATATATTAAGTTTAAAAAAAATAAAAACACTGTAATAACCGACAAAAAAGGAAAAATAATCAAATCACATATTGAAATTAAAAGTAATGAGTAAAAATAAAAAAGCATTTATAACAGGGATTGGTGGTCAAGATGGTAGTTACTTAGCCGAGTATTTACTTTCTTTAGGGTATGACGTTTATGGTATAGTAAGAAGAAATTCAACTCCCGAACATCAACAAACAAGATTAGACCCAATAAAAAACAAATTAAAAATATTTTATGGAGATTTGTTGGACCAAGGAGGGATTGAGCGTTTATTGGACGATATACAACCAGACGAGATATATAATATCGCTGCACAATCGCATGTAAGAATTAGTTTTGATATACCTCAATTCACTGTTCAAACAAATTCTTTAGGTGTTTTGAACATTTTGGAAGCATATAGGAGATCTTGTCCTTCTGCTAAATTTTATCAAGCTAGTTCATCTGAAATGTTTGGTAATTCTGTAGATGATGATGGGTTTCAAAGAGAAACAACCCCTATGACTCCCGTTTCACCTTATGGTTGCTCAAAAGTATTTGGTTACAATATTGTTAGAAATTACAGGAATGCTTATAAATTACATGCGGTAAATGGAATATTATTCAATCACGAATCACCAAGGAGAGGATCTAACTTTGTAACAAATAAAGTAGTTAAAGCTGCGGTTAAAATTAAATTAGGTTTACAAGATAAATTAGAATTGGGTAATATGGACTCATATAGGGATTGGGGACATTCTAAAGATTATGTTAGAGCAATGCATATGATAATCAATAATTATAGTCCCGAAGACTTTGTTGTTTCTACAATGCAAACACATTCGGTACGTGAAATGGTTGATTATGTTTTTACAAAACTAGAATTAGATTACAGAGAATATGTTGTACAAAACCCAAAACACATGAGACCAGAAGAACTAAAATATTTAAAGGGAGACTCAACAAAAATAAGAAAAACATTAGGATGGGAACCGGAATATACTTTTGAAATGTTAATGGATGAAATGGTTGAGTATTGGATGAATCATTATACAAAAAAATAAATAATAAATTCAAATAAAAATGGATAATAAAATTGGTTGGTTAGTTAACGATACTTTAACGTGTATACCAAACACAAAGACATTTTGGCACGATTTGTTAGAATGGTTCCCTAACTTACAGGATAAATGTAATGGTTACACTGATTTTTCTGTACTTGCCGAAAAAATAGAATCAATAAAAGATAGACCTGATTATATTATTAGAAATGGAACTTATTTTCGTAAGTTAAATATCGACGTACCCACTTTTTGTTTAATTCAAGATACATATAATGACCCGGTACAGACAGAAGTAATAAACACATCAACGTGTGTTGTATTTGCATCTAAACAAACATACAATATCTATAAAGACAGAATTAATCCAAAAAACGTAAGGATAATTGAACAGTCATCTGATTTTGATTTTTTTAAACCGATTGAAGAACGTCATCCCGATGTTTTACCTAATTCAATAATTTTTATTGGTGACTCTTCACATGAAAAAAAAGGGTTTCATAGGGTATTAAATTTAATAGAATTATTACCTGAATTTAATTTTTGTTTAGTAATGAAGGATAATACAAGTATAGAGGCAATACCAGAAAATAGTAGGAATAGGGTTCGTATTTTTAATAAGGTTGATAGGGGTACGGTCAGACTTTTAATTAATTCGTCAGTATGTGCGATATGTACTTCAGGTAATGAGGAAGGGCATTTTGCAGGAATTGAAATTGGGGCGTGTAACATACCTATGGTGTCAAGACCTATGGGTTGTTACTTAGATAGAAAAGACGATAAGAGTTGGGGTTTAATTTCAAGTGATGAGGATTTCCCTGAGACCATAAGATATGTTGTTAATAATCTTAATTTATTTTCTCCACGTAAATATTATTCTAAAGATTATACTTTAGATAGTTGTCGTAAAAAATGGACTAATTTAATAAATGAGTTTGTCAAATAATTTATTAATATGAAATTTACAGTAGAGGTTTTATCTGGTCTGTGTAATGTTCTTAAATCATTTGTGACAGCATTAAGTATGACAGATGTTGGTAATACTAATATTTTACCTAAATATAATAATTGGTTTGACGCAAATTATACTGAAATTTTAGATGACTCTTTAATTTGCCACGGCGATCATGAATTTGGGGAATCTTTTGTTTCTGCTAGATTCCTTATTTTGAAATCAGAAGAAGCAGATCAACCAGACTTAATTAATGATGCAAAAAGTTTAGGGGACCACCCAAATATTAGAAACAAATCGTTATCACATTTATTTTCAACACACTCCATAGATTGGTTTTATGATAGAAATCTTATATCCGATAAAGTGTATAAAAGAATACAAACAGGAATTAATAGAATCAAATGGAAAGATGAAGTTTTATCTGAGGTTGGCAGAGTTTCAAAAGATTTTGAATATCCGTTATTAACGGTACAAATACGAACTTGGACACATAGATTTGACCCGCCTAATTGCACAAGTATACGTGATGGGGTTGTAAGAGATTATAATTTTGAAACGTATAAAAACGCGATTGATGGTTTTCTACAAAATGAGAATCCTCCAAAAACAATTTTTTTGACTTCAGATTCTGATTCTGTGTTACAAACTTATATTGATTATTTTAAAAATTATAATGTAAACGTAGTAACATATACCCAACCAGATAATATTACTCAAATGCAGTACTCCGCAGCAAGCATGTTAATTGGGTCAAAGTGTGATATGTTAGTATGTAATCGTTTGAGTACATTCGCAGAATGTATTTGGTGGTTTGGTGAATGTAAAGCAAAAACAATACCGTTGTTTTAAAAAATAAATTAAAAAAAATATATTATGGAAGATAAGTTAGGTTACCCCGGGTTTAAACACAACCATTCGGATTTTATTGCAGAACTAGTAAAACAAATAAATTGTAAAACATACTTAGAATTAGGTGTGTACGATGGTACCACAATGTCCTTAGTTTATCCACATGTAAAAAAATTAATTGGGGTCGATATTAAAGATGTTAGGAATTTTAAAGGGGGCGATTTTTACTTAGAAAGCACCGACAGTTTTTTTTCCCATTTCAATGAAATTGTAGATGTTGTCTTTATTGATGCCGATCACAATTTCGAATCAGTAAAAAAAGATTTCGAAAATTCTATAAAGTTATTAAACAAATTCGGCATGATAATTTTACATGACACTGACCCAATGGAAGAAATGTACTTGAATCCTAATTATTGTGGTGACTCATATAAAATGGATGAATGGATTAGAGAAAACTATACAGATTTGGATATTATGACACTACCTTTAACACAAGCGGGTTTAACAATTGTAAAAAGAAAATCCGATAAAAGAATTAATAATTTTTAAATGAAAAAAGAAAAGGTATTAGTAGTAGGAGGATCGGGTTACATTGGCGGTTTAACCTGTGATTATTTAATAAGAGACGGTTTCGATGTTACTGTTTTTGATAATTTATTGTATGAGAATAGATTTTTAAAAGATATTAGTTTTATACATGGAGATATCAGAGATACTGAAAAAATTTATGAGGTCTCAAAAGATTTTGACGTAATAGTTTTGATGGCAGCTTTGGTTGGTGATCCTGCATGTAGTGTTGACCCTACCTTAACCGAAGAAATCAATTTTAAATCCATAAAAAATTTTTGTGACGTAGTTTTACCAAATAAACATTTAGTGTTCATGTCAACCTGTTCTGTTTATGGCGCACAAGAAGGTCTTTTAAATGAAGAGAGCCCCACTAACCCACTGTCTTCTTACGCTTCAACAAAACTAGCTGCCGAAAAATATATTTTAGATAAGGGCGGAACCGTATTTAGGTTAGGTACTGTTTTTGGTTTAGGGGATACATACTCAAGGTTAAGAATGGATTTAGTTGTTAACGTGCTGACAATGAAAGCAGTAAAAGAAAATGAGATAACAATAAATGGTGGAGAACAATGGAGACCAATCATCGCAGTAAAAGATATTGCAGAATATGTTACAGAAGCATGTAAAGAAAAATATAGTGGTGTATTTGTTTTAGCAAAAGAAAATGTTATAATTAGAGAGTTAGGTGAAAAAGTTGCAAAACTAATACCAGGGACTAAAATAAACTATACAGAAATTTCTTTTCAAGATGCGAGAAATTATAGAGTTGATAACACAAAATCTTTGGTGACTTTTAAATACAAACCACAAGTAACTGTAGAAGATGAAGTAAAAAGAATGTTAGAGATGTTTAAAGAAAATAGGGTAAAAAACCCAGAAGATAAAGTTTACCACAATGGTGCTTATTTAAAAAATAAAAAAGAAAAAAACGAAGTTATTTAATGGAAACAAAAATATTAAATGGTGGGTTATCGGTAGACGATAGAGGTTCGGTTAGTTTTGTAAATGATTTTAACTTTAACGGAGTAAAAAGATTTTACCAAGTTGAAAATCACAGAAGGGGGTTCATAAGGGCATGGCACGGACACAAAAATGAAGGTAAATACGTATATGTGACAAGTGGTTCGGCATTGATTGGTGTAGTAGATATGGAAACTGAAGAAATAAAAAAGTTTGTATTAAGTAGTAAAACACCAAAAATACTATGGATACCACCAGGTAATTATAATGGGTTTAAATCATTAGAAGAAAATACAAAAATAATATTTTTTTCAACATCAACATTAGATGAAAGTTTAGGTGACGATATTAGACAAGAACACGACAAGTGGGATATATGGAATGAAGAATATAGATAAAATATAAAATATAAAATATGAAAATTTTTGTTATTGGAAGTACTGGAATGTTAGGGAAATACGTGTCTACGTATTTGAATGATTATTATGAAGTGGTTGAAATTAATAGAAAAGATATAGATGCGTCTTTAATTAAAGAGTCTGAATTAAAGGCAAGGTTTCTACATTTAAAAATTAATGAGGGCGACGTAGTAATTAACTGTGCCGGCACAATAAAACCAAGAGTAGACCAATTAGGTGATTTAAATGCGGTGTTAGTAAACTCAGTATTCCCAAGAATTTTAGCGAATGTATGTGACTATTACAAAGTAAAAATGATCCATCCAACAACTGACTGTGTATATTCAGGTAACAAAGGTAGTTATTCTGAAAATGATAATTATGACGTTTATGATGTATATGGAATGTCTAAAGCACTTGGAGAACCAAAAAATTGTACAGTTATAAGAACATCGATTATAGGTGAAGAAGTAAATCAAGGCAGATCGCTTATAGAATGGGTTAAGTCTGAAAAAAATAAAACAGTTAATGGGTTTACTAATCATTTTTGGAATGGTGTAACTTGTCTAGAATTTGCAAAAATTTGTAAAAAAATGATTGATGAAAATTTATTTTGGAATGGTACAAAACATTTACATTCAAATACGTTAAATAAAAAGGAATTAGTTGAATTAATAAGTAAATCATTTGAACTTAACGTTACTGTGGTTGAAAAACAAACTGAAAAAACTTGTGATAGAAGTTTGTCTACAATATATGATGATATAAACAAATTTGATATACCTACATTAAAAGATCAACTTAACGAGTTAAAGGATTTTTCAATCAAACTTTATAAATAAAAACTATGACAAGAAAAAAACAACCACAAACCGAAGAACAAGAATCCAAACCTTTTTCAAAAAAAGACTTTATAAATTCAATAGTAAAGAAAAAACAAAAAAATAAGTTTTTAACTGAAAGTCAAGAACATTATTATAACCTCCTAAGAAACAATCAAATCACAATTTGTTCGGGACCAGCAGGTGTTGGTAAATCCTACATCGCAATGAAAGCGGCGGTTGATTTATTAATGGACCCATCAAATGCATATGAAAAATTGGTTATTGTTAGGCCGGCAGTAGAAGCTGAAGAAAAACTTGGTTCATTACCTGGTAACTTAGAAGAAAAATTAGACCCTTACATTTTTCCATCTTATTATCTATTAAATAAAATTATAGGTAAGGAGGCAAGAGAAAAATTAAAAGATGCCGAAATTATTGAAGTATTTGCTTTAGCATACATGAGAGGTATGAATATAGATAATACAATTTTAATATTTGAAGAAGCTCAAAACTCAAGCCCAAATCAAATGAAATTACTATTGACAAGAATAGGATTCAATAGTAAATTCTTTATATCAGGAGATATTGAACAAACTGACCGTTATAGGGACAAAAAACAATCAGGTCTTTATGACGCAATTAAAAAGTTTAATGATGTTCACGATATTGGTGTGTTTGAGTTTGGTGATGGAGATGTGGTAAGAAACCCTCTTATAAGTAAGTTATTAAAAAAATATGAAGAGAATAGGGATTGAAATTAATGGTGTGTTAAGGGATACTATTGGCAAATTTACTCAGCTATATGAAAAACATATGATTGAAGAAAAAAACGATGATAGTAAAACTTTTGAGTTAGATATGTCCGGAAATACCGAAGAAGTAATTTCTCCTGAAGAATTTGAATATAAAATTTTAAGTGACGTAACTTCCCTTAATTTAATGGAACACTTTAAATTTAATGGTGAAGATGAGTTATATTCTTTTATGTATGAAGATTTTGCAATGCAAATATTTGGTCACGCAGGATCCACTGAAACATTTACTTTTAACGATCTTAATGAAATATATTTAAATTATAGAGATAATAATGAATTACTTATTGTGTCAGATGAAATGGGCAAATCAAAACCAGCATCTTTATTTTTTCTTTCAAAGTTTGGGTGTTTGTTAGAAAAAATAAAATTTTATTCAAATGTTACAATTAATTCAATGTGGAATGAAGTAGACATTTTACTTACGTCCAACCCTCAACTAATATTAGAAAAACCAAAAGATAAAATCGTAGTTAAATTTAATACGAATTATAATAAAAATGTCAGTTGTGAATATGAAATAAACACATTGAAAGAATTTGACGAAACATTAAAAAAATTAAATATATGTTAGAATTTTTAGGAGAAAACTATTTCTTGGACATTAATGAACTAGAAAAGCAAGTAAGTTACGAAAAATCTGTTTTACCTTTAACCACGGGCGATACAGAATCTCCAGAACAACAAATAAGTGTAACAAGATTTGAAACCTTTAAAAGTTTGATAGAGGTTTTACTTACAGAACGTGAAGAGTTAGATGAAGATTTAGGTATACATGGGGCAAAAAACTTAACAATCCCATTTAAAATCGCCTTCAACACTTTATTAATAAATAAAATACTTAAAAAGTTTTAAAAAATGGAATTAGAAAAAATTGAAAAATTAGAAAAATCTGTCAACAGTTTAAAAAACAAGTTGTCAAGAATTTATTTTTTAGTGCAGGACACTAAAGGCAACCCAAAAGCTTCTGTTAAATACATTTATGACTTGGCTTTGATTCTTTCTAAGAAAGGTTATAACAGTATTATTATTCATGAAAGTCAAGATTATAAAGGAGTTTCTTCTTGGTTGAGTGAGGAGTATATGGAATTACCTCATCAAACAATTGATGGTCAAAATTTGCAAATATCACCTGAAGATTTTATTATTATTCCTGAAATTTATGGTCATGTAATGGAGCAATTAAAAAACTTTACTTGTGGTAAAATAGTTTTATGTCAGTCGTATGATTATATGTTAGAAACGTTAGCACCTGGAACTTCTTGGGCTAATTTTGGTTTTATAAAATGTATTACTACTAGTGAAAATCAAAAAAAATACATAACAGATATTTTTAGAAATGTTAGTGTGGATATTATTGAGCCAACAATTTCATCTATTTTTAATAAAAAAGAAAGACCCGCTAACCCTATTATTTCAATACACTCCAGAGAACAAAGAGATACTGCAAAAATTATAAAAACATTTTATTTAAAATATCCTCAGTTTAGATGGTTAACGTTTAGAGATATGAGAGGAATTAGTCAAAATGATTTTTCTAAATTCTTAAAAGAAAGTTATCTTTCTGTTTGGGTTGATGATATATCTTCTTTTGGTACTTTCCCTTTAGAATCTATGTCTTCAGGTACTCCTGTAATTGGTAAAGTTCCTTATTTACCTCACGAGTGGATGACTGAAAATAACGGTATTTGGACAAATAATACAAACGATATTGTTGATTATATTGCAAACTTTACGCAAAATTGGTTAGAAGATAATATTGCGGATAATCTTTACGAAGAAATTAAAAATACTTCAGATAAATTTAAAGATATTGAAAAATTTGAAGGAGAGGTTGTTAAACTATTTGAAAAATATTTTGAGACCAGATTAGGAATATTTGAAGAACAATTAGAAAAAATAAAATTAAACGTAGAAAATTAATTAATATGGAAAAATTCGATGTATCGGTAATATTACCACTATCAAGCTCAAAAGTTAGAGGGTTTGATGAATTGTTAGAAAGATCAATAAAATCTTTAAAAAATCAGTCATTACCAATAAATGAATTAATTATTGTCCATTCAACAGATGAATCATTAATCAGCCATTTATCAAATTTTGATTTTGAAGAGTTACCTGTAAGGTTAGTAGAAAATAAAGGATCTTTTGATTTTGGAACACAAGTTAATTTGGGGGTAAACGAATCAAATAGTAAATGGGTTTCTATTTTAGAGTTTGATGATGAATACTCGTCAATCTGGTTTAAGAATGTAAATGATTATGAAAAATCTTTTCCTGAAGTAGATGTATTTTTACCTTTGGTTGTTGACACAGATGAAAAGGGTGTTTTTGCTGGATTTACAAATGAAGCAACATTCGCCGTAAGTATGAATAGTGAGTTAGGATATTTAACAAATGAACTATTGTTAAATTATCAAAATTTTCAAACAAGTGGAATGGTTGTTAAAAAAGAAAAGTTCTTAGAGAATGGAGGATTTAAACCATCAATAAAATTAACTTTTGTTTATGAACTTTTATTAAGAATGACATATAATTCTAATAAGATATTAACAATTCCTAGAATTGGTTACAAACATACAAATATGAGAGAAGGTTCATTATTTTGGAGCTACAAATATGGTGAGGAAAAAATCTCCGACAATGAGGTTAGTTTTTGGTTAGAAACCGCAAAAAAAGAACATTTCTTTACTACAGATAGAAATATAAAGTATGTTGAAGAAAATGTTTAATGTTAGTTAATGATGAAAACAAAGAATTAAAAAAGAAAAAGGCGAATAAAAATAATTATTTTGATATTCGCGAAGAAGAGGCAGTTATTAACTATATTAATAGTGAAGACCAAAGAGAAAAAGAGTTTATATATAACAATTTTTTAAGAGATCCTCTTGATAAGATGATAGATTCTATTATTAGAAGATATAAATTATACAGAAAAGATATGGATTATAAAGATCTTCACACAGATACCCATTCTTTTCTTATGACAAAAGTAGATAAGTTTAAGCCAGATAAGAATAAGAAGGCTTATTCTTATTTTGGTACCATATGTAAAAATTATTTAATGGGTCAAATACAAAAAGATCAAAGGGAAATGAATAGAAAAATTTCTTATGAAGACATTTCTACAAGTTTGGAAAATAGACCTGATTTAATATATTATATAGAAAACGAAGAGATTGACGCAGAAAAAATAATTGATGTATTTTTACAAGACTTGAAAACATATATTCAGGATATGAAATTAAACGACTCGGAAATGAAATTAGGTCAATCATTAATAGAGTTGTTTAACAACTACGGAAACATTTTTATAGGTAACGACAATAATAAGTTTAATAAAAATATAATACTTTTATCTTTACGTGAAATGACTAATTTATCCACAAAAGAGATTAGATTATATCTTAAAAAATATAAGACTCTTTATCTGACTACTTTAGAAAAGATAAAAAAGGATTGAAAAATTCTATAATTAATATTTATATATTATGAATAGACAAAGAAAAAAAGAGATTGCACTAAACAAAGATTCGGTCTTAGGATTAATGCAAGAAATATATAATGAACTAGTCGAACAGAGGTCTACCGCAATTAGAATACAAAATAAAATGTTATCTATGCTTAAAGATCCTGAAGACATGACATTAATAGGTCCTGTTATAAAGGAACAGCAAAAAATTATTAACGACACCATAGAAAAAAAACTAACACTATCAAAATTACAATCAACAATTTGGGAAAAATCAAATAAATCAAGTGATGAAGACTTTAGTTTAACTGATGTTGATGATGAGTTATTACAAAATTTAATACAAAAAGACATAAATAAACCAAGTAACGGTACATTCAATATTTAAAAAATGGGACTTGATTTAAAAAAAAGTTATAGTGATGCGTCTGAAGAAATTTCAGCAATAAAAACCGTAAAAGAATCCAGTAAAGCAGATAAGAAATTAAAGAAGGATAAAATCAAAGATCCAACTTCAAATACAAAAGCCGAAAAAAAACAAATTACTTCTGATGAGGACAAAAAAAGTTTGGGTGAAAAAATTAAAGATTTAAGATCTTCAGAAGAATCTCCAATAGAAAAGTTGCTATTAATTTTTACACAAACTGATGACGCAGAAGAAACTGACGATAGTGAAGACTCTAATGAAAACGTAAAAGAAAAGAGAAAACAAAAAAAATCTAAAAAACAAAAAAGAAAAAATAGAAGTAGTCTTGATAGGATGAGTAGGATTTTTTTAACAACATGTGTAAACACAAAAGAAAGGATTCTTAAAATAATTATACAAGAAATTTTATACGCTATTGGTTGTTCTCAAGACCAATCATATGGTAATTTTGCGTTAACAAACACGCCAATATATGTAAAAATAAAAAATATAGACTTTTTCAATATATTAAAAAACTCACCTGATGATGAATTGACAAAATATAGTTATGAGGATTCTGCAACAACAAACGGATCACTTTTTTTGTCGGGAACACCTTATTCTATGAATAGACAACTTTATACAAGAACCTTATCCCCAAATTCATTTTTTCAAGAGTATGGAGAATATTATAAAGGAGCTTCAGGAAATGAAATATTTGATATACAATATGAACAAATTAATAATGAACAATATTTTAAAATAACCCTTAAACCCCAAGCAAATAATCAAGATACAGTTACCAATTTTTTAGAAGATTATTATAGAAGTATAGATCTATTTAATTTGGACAATTTAATTAATAATATTTTATCTAAATTATTTAATACTACAAATTTTGAATTACAAATACCAGAAGAAGAACTAACAGTAATTGAAAAGTTTTTTAGTATTATTAAACGTTTAATGGGTATATGTACAGACAACCCAAAAATTGAGGTTTCGGGAAATGCAAAAATCGCTGAAGATGATTCTTTAAGTGATGATTTTTTTACGGTTTCGGGTATAGAACTTAGACAGATTGAGGATAGGGTTAACAACATTCAAAATGGGTTAGTAACTTTTGATGGTTGTGATTCTGTTTTATTACCTATTAATGTTTTAGCAGTAACAAAACTACAAAAACAAATAATAAGTGAAAACAAAAGTGAAAAGAAAATTGACAATTTACTAAATGGGTTAGCAGGATTAAGTAAAGATCCAAATTGGTCTGGTAGTATAGACGTGTTAAACTTGAACATACTTGATTTTATTTTTAGAGAAATGATCATTGATTTACCAACAAACCTTTTAAAAACTATTTTGAGTCCTAAATTTATGTTAGGGTTTATGACTATGTTTAAAGCAATAAAAACTGTTGCATCAAATACTTTTAATGAATATTATGACGGGTTATTAGATTTTTTAAAAAAATTTAAAAAAGTAGTGTTTGGTATCGCAAAAAAAATAGTAACAATCTTTATAGAAGAATTATTCAAAGAAATTAAAAAAAATATAAAACTTTTAGTTCAAGACATTTTATTAGATATCGCAACAGAACAACAAAAAAAATATTATGAAATGTATTCTAGTATTGTTTATTCTTTGTTACAATTAAACCAATTATTTACTGATTTTGCAAATTGTAAAAACGTGATAGATGAAATATTAAAACTACTAAATTTAAGTGTCGCTAAACTTAATATAGGGTTACCACAATTTGTATTGGCGGGAGCGGCCCAATTAGGTGGTGTTTCAGATACTAGAGCCTTTGCTAATACCATAAAAAATTTACAAAAGGCAGGATTACCGACGGGGGCAAATGCTGACGGCAGCCCAAATCTTATGAATATCGCATTAAAAGGTTTAATACAGGGACAAAATACCGAAAATAATAAAAATGGTAAAGCAGAGATGTTTATTCCACCATTGACAATGACACCGGCAGGGATTACTTTACCCTCAAAGGGTGTTGGCAAGGCGTATTAATATGGAAAAAGAAAAAATATTTGAAATACTAAACAACTATAGAACGGTTTCTAATAAAGAACTTTTAGAAACATTAAAGTTTTTAGATGAAGATTTTTATAAAACTAAAGATTTGATACTTAAACTCACTCGTCATTTAGACGTTACTGAGTCAAGTTACAATAAAATATTAGAAGAATTTAATAGAAGAACAAACAATGGCAACTAGTTTAATGCCCAGTGATTTTTCATCTGATATGACACAAAATATATATTTTGGTGTCTGTTTAGATACTAAAGACCCTTTAATGTTGGGCCGTATTAGGGTCGCACCAACAAATGAAGACGAAGACCAAGTTAAAAAATCAATAAAAGGTTTTGATGAAAACTCAAAAACCCCATTTAAAAATGGTCCATGGTCACAAAAAGATCCCTTCATATTTTTACCTCTTTTACCTTACTTTATAAATCAGGTACCAAAACCTGGTGAAAATGTTTTGTTATTTTATTTCGATAGAAAAAGAAGATCAGGTAGAAATAAATTTTACATGATAGCCCCTTATTCTTCACCAACAACAATAAAAAATGAAGATTTTAGATCATCAAACACTCATTTGGATAGTGGTTATGGAAACTCTACAGTAAGTATCCCTTTTATAAAAGATAGTAACGGTCAATATGCTGACAAAGAAAAAAAGGGTGTTTTTGTTGAGCCTGTAGATATTTCAATAAATGGTAGAGATAGTTCTGATATTATTATAAAAGAAAGTGAACTCTTATTAAGGGCAGGAAAACACTTTACATTCCAAAGAGGAGAAATACCATCACCAAACGAAAACAGGGCATTTTTTCAAATGTCATACTTTGATAAAGTAAAAATTTATGGAGATGATAAAACAATAACTAGACTATTACCAAACGTTGAGGGTGTAAAATATTTAATAGAATACCAATGTTCGACTTTGAACACCACGGTTGATGTTTATACGGGTATGATTTTAATATATAAACTTCCAGAAGACGCTCAAACTAAAACTGATTTTTTAGATTACAACACAGTTTTTACTAATGTCACTCCATCAATCATTTATACAAAAACACTTACTGCGCTATCTTTTGATTTATTTATAAATGAAATTAATAAAGTTTTAATTGATTTTAAGAATCAACCACAAACACTTATACCAACTATTGAACAAGGTGATAATTTTCCTTTTTTTTATAGACCTGATGCAACTTTAAGAAACTCAATAACCGATTTAATTTCTAGTGATAATATAGATATAAATGTTATTCAAAATACAACTAAAATTATGGACGCAGTCCAAGTTAGTCCTGCAGATATTTCCCAAGGATATGGTTTGGTTAGTGATATAAATAATAATCCAAGAGAACCATTCATTAAGGTTGAAGAAACTTACAAACCAGTTACAGAAGAACAAATAGGTACAACAATCAATTTAATGGGGGCTCAACAAATGTACTTTTTATCTCACGATAATACTACCCCTGAAATTAAAGAGGTGTTATCAACCAAAGGAATCTATGGTATTGAGGCCGATGATATATATGACACCTTACAACCTAATACCAAATCTATGGTTAGAGGCGAACCGTTATTAGATTTACTTCAGTTAATTGTTAATTTTTTAGTAACTCATGATCACCCTTTCCCAATGTTACCACCAACACCAGTTTCAGCAGCATCAGGAATATCAACTGCAGAAATATTAACAAAAATGCAAGAAGCTTATCAAAATGTTTTAAATAGTAATATTCGAATTAATTGAGTATTTATATATAAAACGTTATATGTCTATTCATAAATCTTATTTTGATAAGTCTAATACAATTATATATAATTCTTACACTAATACTGCGAGAAATCCTATTGTTGAATTATTTTTTGGTAGGGTAGATAACCTATCGGTACCAATAGGTTATAGTAGGTATATTTTTAATATAGATTTAACAAATTTACAGACAAAAATATCTGAAGGAATTATATCAACAGGGTGTACTGGATTTTCTAATATTACCCACAAATTAAAAATGACTAACACATCATTCTTTGATAAAGAGTTACTTAACGATAAGACATCTCAAGGTAGAAGAAGGGCAACTTCTTTTGATTTAATATTATTTAGAATACCCCAAAACCAACAGTGGGATATGGGTGTAGGATATGATTATTATGATTTTGGAATCACTAATTTAAATGATAAATCTTTTTCTGATAGATCGTCAAATTGGTTTCAAAGAACGACTTTGAGTGGTTGGTCAACTAATGGAATATACGATAATACAAATTCTTCTTCGGGTACTTCAGTAAACTATTCAGCATTAACAATCATAGATACCCAACATTTTGAGTTAGGTAATGAGGATATTGAATTTGATATGACAAATGAAATAAACTCAAGATTGAGTGGAGGAACGACGGGAGTTACTGGTTATGGTATCGCATATCTACCTCAGATTGAAAATATTTCCGGTATGACAGAAAACTATTTTGTTGGGTTTTTCTCTCCTTATACTCAAACTTTCTATGAACCTTATTTAGAGACAACATACGATGATTTAATCTTAGATGATAGAAATAATTTTTATGATTCGTTCAATAATAAACTTTATTTATATGTTTATGAAAACGGAACCCCAATAAATTTAGATTCAAACCCAACTGTTGATATTTTAAATTTGGACGGTGATCCTGTCGTTGGTTTTACATCTCTAACCACATGTTTGGTAACAAAAGGGGTTTATAAAGTAGATATAAATGGATTAACTTCTGATAGTACTCCTTGTTTATTTACTGATGTTTGGAAAAATTTAGTAATTGGTGGTAGTTCTTTAGATAATATAGAAAATGAGTTTGCGGTTTTATCTAAAACTAACAAATATAATATTGGTACTAAAACAGAAAGTCCTAAATTATTTGGGTTTTCTTTTGATGGGATTAAACAAAATGAAAAGGTATTTAATACGGACGTTAGGAAAGTTAATGTGACAATAAAACAGGCGTATTCTACTGCAACGGTATTAAAAGGAGTAAAGGCCTACTATAGAATATATGTTAGAGAGGGTGCAAATACAGAAGTACAAGTTCAAGATTGGACAGAAATTAATAGAACTACAGATGGTTATTATTTTGTTTTCGATACAAGAGATAAAATACCTAATGAATATTTTATAGATATTAAAGTAGTTTCAGATAGAAACATAGATACTTATAAAAGAGAATTACAATTTCAGATTGTAAATAAATTATAATTTAAATAAAAAATGGGACAAGTAAGCGCGAACACAGAAGTTACTTTTTGTGAACAAATTTGTGACGGGTCTGGAGGAACAACCGTTGTTGAGGTTTCAACACCACACCCAACGTATTCAGATTTAACTGGAGGTACAGTAGTACAATTAAATATGGTTACTCTTGGGGGACCAAACGGATTAAACTCATAAATTATGAATATCAATCATATTATACGTAAAGTATTAAAAGAAGAAGAAAAGAAACATTCAAGTAGATACATGTTTTTTTCAAATTTAGAACAAATGAGAAGACAATGTGATATGTTGTTAGAATTAGATGAATCAATGTTAGAAGAAATATTAGATAATGGTCATGATTGGGCACAAGATCACATTTCTGAAGCAAAGAACAATATGGATCAAGTTTTTGATTTTTTAATGAATGAAACCAAAAAACATGGTATGCAAATGTCAATGAATATTGATGATAAAGATATGGTTGAAGAGGGTCGTAAAAAAACGGGAACAAAACTTTGTGCTAGAGGTTTAGCATCGGCTAAAGCTAAATATGACGTATTTCCAAGTGCTTATAGTAATGGTCATGGTGTACAAGTTTGTAAAGGAAAAATTAAAGGACTGGATGGTAAAAAAAGGTGCTCACCACCATACTGTTAAAGACCTGATAAAATATTTCTAACTATAATATTTAAAGACTCTTTTTGAGTATTTTTTGTTTTATATGAAGTCATGACAGGTTTTTGTCCTTTTCCTGATTGTGGGTCATTTTTTTCCGCACTTCTTTTTTGTTGGCACGCAGATCTTTTTTGTGAATCAGACATTTTGCCAGCAACACCAGCGGCTCTACATTTAGGATAAGCACCTTTACTAGTGTCGCTTCTACCACAAGGTGGGTGTTTACCATCAACTTTTCTACAAATATCCACCCAAGGTCCTTTTGGTTGTGACGATCCTTTAGGTTTTTTCTTTTTTCCAAACCAAACCGCCAAATCTTCATTAATTGGTATTGCATTTAATTCAATCCACTCATTAACAGGAACAACTTTTTTACCTTTACCTGGTGTTTGATTTATTATACCACCATCTTCATCATTTGGTTGAGGATGTTTTTTATTATATAATGAAATTCTTTTTGATTTTGCTTCTAATTTTTTTCTGTCTTTCTTATGTGAATCTAAGGATCCGTCATAACTATCGTACTCTAATTCTGCATTATAAAACTTAGATACTTTGTGTTTGAATGGACCTAAAAACGAGTCGCCCCAATCAATTTCTCCCATAGTTAAAGGTCCGTTATAAGATCCTGCATATCGACTAGAATCGGCCTCTTTTATTATTTTTTTTACAATATTATTAATGTTCATATATTCTTTCTACTATCTAATAAATATCTGTATACTGTTAAATGTGTGTGATAAAATACTAAAATTAGTATCCCCCAAGTTTCTGCCCAAAATAATCCATCAAATAAAAAAAGTGCGGATAGTAAAAATATAAAAAAATAGTACCTGAATTTTTTAATACTCCATAACGATACCGCAGAAAAAATAAAAAATAATACCGCAAAAATATTATGTAAAACAAAATGGTCAGTCACTGAAAATGAAGTTAAAAGTAAAAGAAGTATTGCCGGTACTCTCCATTTTGGCATTTTAAAAAAGAAAAAACTAACAAGAGCGTTTGTGATTATAAAAAGTGGTTGTAGCGGTGTGTTCCAAGACTGTGATATTGCGTGGTCGTCGCCATATAGGAAATAAATGATGAAAGGTTGTAAGACCGCCAAAAAGGACGCAAACAACCTTTCAAACATATCCCATCTATTCATTTACCTAATCATTTTTCTAATACTTCCGTCGTCATAAATTTCAATAACAAGTCCCTTTGTGTAATCAGGATTCACTTCTTGACCCATTAAATTTATATATTTTACAATTTTCTTTTCAGTAATTGTTTTTGTTACTAATATTGGTCCGTAAGTTTTAAACACACCATCTATATCAAATTGTTGTAATCTATAATATGTCACAGGATTTAAGTTATAATCAATATAAGAGTATTTAATTTCTTCTGTTGAATTTCCTGCCGCATATTTTGTTGTGATTTTTCTCCAATTCTCACCATCTGTACTTGATTCTAAATCAAAATGACTTGAGTTATTTTCACTTGCAGTTGTCCATTTAACAACATTCCACTGAGGGTATCCAAATGATTCAAATTGTGTTAGTTCTACAGGTAATGAAATAGGGTTAGATATTCTTATTGTATATTCTTCTATTTCTCCATAACCATAACCTAACGAATAATACGCATCAATATCAGGTGTACTATTCCATACAGATAATACTCTCATTAAAACGTCACCTGTTACAGCATCTGAAGGTATTGTTACAAGTTGTGATGTAGAATTTGCCGTTGCTTTTAATAAAACATTTTCTGTTGTTTGTAAGACACCGTCACCATTCCAATCAATCCAAGCAGCATAACCTTGACCTGGATTTAAAGTGTTTGCTGCAGTTACGGATAAATTATAAGGTTCACCTTTTGTAACATTTGCAATTATTGAGGTGTAATCCGAATAAGCATCTCCATCATTAGTTGTTGTATTATTTATATCATTAAAAGTGACATTTGTTATGTGATCTCCGTCAACAATTCCTGATGAATATGGTGGAGCACTTTTAAGTGTTATATTTACAATATTAGAAACACCAGACGGACAAGTACCGTCTTTTGATGTTGTTCTAAAATATACGTTTGCTTCTTGTACGTTTAATTGAATGTTGTACGGATTTGCGGGGTTTGTAACACTACCGTCTACTGTTGTAAAATTATCAAATGACCACTCGATTTTTGTTATTGACCCACCATTTCCGGTAGTCGTTAAAGAAACCCCATCATTAACTGTTGTTAAACTTTTATTAGTACTTAATGTTCCTCCATTTGTTGGTGTTGTACATACCGTAACAGATGTTACAGTTGCTTGGAAACCAACCCTAATACCACTAATATCTGAAGTAAACCTTAATGTAAGTTGTCCTGAAGCATTTTCAGCAGTAATAGTTGCAGGTAATGATGTGCCATTTAATGTTGCAAGTAAGGGAGAACTTGTATTTGGCCCATCATAAACATATAAGAAATCATAAACCGCCTCTACGTTGAATGATGAAAAATCTAATTGTAATTTTTTTGTATTGTCAGATGGTGTTAAAGTTACTGTTTGATCTAAATTATTATTGTATGTGTCAGTAGGTCCACCGGCATCAGTTATTGTATATGTAAGTGTAGAGGTTAAAGTCTGACTACAATTCCCTAAAAATGGTATTAGTGTATTTTGATTTGTTACAGTTGATGTAATACCTAAATCATCAACATATCTTTCGTGTGCACCTGATGCTCTACCATCTAAAAGTCTTATAAAAACATTTGTAAGACCTAAAGCACCAATATTTAAAGTATATTGTTGATATGTTGTTGTTGGTGCTGTTACTGTACCCCTTGTTGTCCATGTTGTTCCGTCAGGTGATGTTTGAACATTTAAAGTCCAAGCAGTTGAGTTACTACTTCTTCTATACCAAAAAGAAAGAACCCCAGGATTTGCAATTTGTGGTGTTCTAATCCAATCTCCGGTACCATTAAATCCTGCGGCATAATTACCGGTTCTAGTTGGTGAAGTCGATGCAAGTATGGAATTTACACCCCATGTACCTCCTTGTGTTGTTAATGTACTTGTAAAACTTTCGTAAATTAAATATTGATTACATTGTGATTTTACCCCCAAAGAAATTAGAAGTGTTAGAATAAAAAACAGTTTTTTCATTAAAGTATTTTTTTAAAAATAAGATTTCCCCTATAAATAAATATAGGGGAACTACTTATTGGTCAACCATTTTAATGTGTAAATGAATATTTGTGGGGAAATCTTTTATATTTACACTCCTATAATGATTATCTTGAATACTGTTGTTATTGAAAACACGGTCATAAAGACTAAAGAGAACAATTTTAGATTATCTAAAAACTTTTTCATATTAATTTTTGTATATTTTTTTGATTATTAAATTATTGCTAACAACAAAGTAGAATCCAGGTAATGCGTTTTCTATGTTTGTTATTTTACCATTTATATCAATTACTGTCACATCTGATAAGTCATCACCTAAAGTTACTTTATCTTTGTTATCCCACCCGAAGTGATTTCCATTTCCACCTTGATTACCGTTGTTTCCTCCACCTTGTCCAGGGTTAGAACCATCTACACCGTCAGCGTCGTTACCATGACCGTTATTTCCGTCTTCTACTTCTTGAATCATATTCCATACTGTTTGAACTGCCAATCCTGAGTTTAATCTTCCTGAACCTATTTTACCAATATAGTTTGGATTTAAAATATCTATGTTAGTTGCCGTTAATCTTAAAATTGAATCTATTTCTTGATTTGTTAAATCAGGTTTAACAGATAACATAAGAGCCACAGTTCCTGTAACGTAAGGTGCTGCGAATGATGTTCCTGAAGAATTCAAATACCATCCTG
>Ga0315909_10000238_pt1 | contig 72260 bp, 94 predicted proteins | sample LakEriMetagenome_11_FD_203527 | JGI IMG/M metagenome (GOLD analysis project Ga0315909, IMG submission 203527) | Freshwater fungal communities from buoy surface, Lake Erie, Ohio, United States - Buoy 2 MA125 | ecosystem: Environmental > Aquatic > Freshwater > Lake | place: USA: Lake Erie, Ohio...
GGAACCGACTAGATGGGTTCAATTCCCATACGGCACCCCGCCCTTATAGCTCAGTGGTAGAGCAACTCACTAGTAATGAGTAGGTCGTTGGTTCAAATCCGACTGAGGGCTTCTGAGGTCGCCAAGTGGTAAGGCAGCGGGTTTTGGTCCCGCCATTCGTGGGTTCGAATCCTACCCTCAGAACTTGTCCTTTTAGCTCAGTGGAATAGAGCAGTAGGCTACGAACCTATGTGCGGGAGTTCAAATCTCTCAAAGGACGCTTGACAGATTCGGTTGAATCTGTTACTATATAAAACGATAGAGGGTAAGTCCCTGTTATATCCTTATGAGGTATATCACACTTACTCCATCAAACGTAGGAAGTGCAACCCCTCTCTCTGGTCCTAGTATTCTGTGTCTAGATGAAGGGAAAGGTGATTTTGTCCGCACATAGAGATCCCTCCTACCACCAAGTCGATGTGGCGGAATTGGTAGACGCGCTGGGTTTAGGTTCCAGTGAGGCAACTCGTGGGGGTTCAAGTCCTCTCATCGACACTTGACAAACTATCAAAAGTTTGTTACTATATAAAAAACAAATCCTAAAGTCTAAAAGGTAGAAGTTTATAACTTGTAGGTTCGAATCCTACTTTGGGAATTGGCAATTATAGAACCGCCACTTTATAATTGCCAAATAGGTATCTATGGAACGGCCATTCTGTAGATGCCAAACCTAGCAACTAAAGAACCGCCATTCTGAAGTTGCTATAACTTGGAAAACACAAAACACCGCCACGTTTTGTGTTTTCCTCCTGCGGAGTTAGTTCAGCGGTAGAACGCTATCCTTCCAAGTTAGATGTCGTCGGTTCGATTCCGATACTCCGCTCTTGGTAGTCCCTAGCGATTAACTAGGTAGACGCCAAAGGAAGTTAAGTCAAAGAAACGAGACAAGCAGACAATGCCCTTTGAACTGGTGTAAGTCCAGTAACTTCCTTCATTCCACAATGGCGCAGCGGTAGCGCAGATGACTGTTAATCATTTGGTCCCTGGTTCGAATCCAGGTTGTGGAGCCACGGGCGATTAACTCAGCGGTAGAGTGCCTCCTTTACACGGAGTAGGTCGGCGGTTCGAATCCGTCATCGCCCATATATAAAGTAAAAAAATATGATACACGAAAGACCTTGGGGAACTTATGAAATTCTTCTAGAAGAAGAAAATTATAAAGTTAAAAGAATCGTAGTTAATCCTTATCAGCAGTTCTCTCTACAGTATCACAATCATAGAGATGAATACTGGACTATTGTTGATGGATCTGGAAAAGTAATTATTGATGGAACTGAATACTCAACTTCTTCAAAGACTTCATATTATATACAAAAACAATCCGTTCATAGAGCATCTGCCGACAGTGATGGTCTGACCTTTATTGAAGTTCAGGTTGGTAATTGTGATGAAGACGACATAGTAAGATTGCAAGATGACTATGGAAGATAGTTGCATAAATATTTCAAAAAGAGTATAATGGAAAAACTTTATAAACTCTTAAGTGATGCTCAGTCATCACTTTTTGTTTTATTCCATAAAACCTGGGCTTTTCATTGGAATGTTGTTGGTGAAGATTTCACTCAACTTCATCAACTCTTTGGCGGTCAATATGAGACTATGTTTGAAGAGATTGATCGTCTCTCCGAGCATATGCGTTATTTGAACGTAAAACCTCTTAGTTCTCTTTCAAGAATGCTTGAGGTAACTCAAATCAAAGAAGCAGCAAGTTCAACAGGAGCAAAAGAAATGCTTCAAGAACTTCTTGATAACAATACCAAGTTTTGTGAACTGATGCAAGAGATTTCGGAAGAGTCTGAAAATCAAAAGTCATATGCTACTGCCAATCTAGTTCAAGATTTAATGGAGTCTCATGGCAAATTTGTTTGGATGTTAAGATCGCACTTACAATGAATAGGATGAAGAACAATGATTTCAATAAGATGTAAAGATTGTAATAAAGAATTAATAGGACACCCATCAAAAACAGTGACCTGTGGTTGTCCTAATATGGCAACAATTCGTGGAGATAAAGTTTCGGCAGTTGACTTATCTCGCATTGTTATGTTAAACTCATTAAAAGAAAGTTCAAAAACAAACGTACTCTCTTCTCAAGATATTGCTTGGCAAGAAGCACGTAGACAACGTAAAGTTCGTCGTTTGGATTTTGAAGTCCGTTGAGGACTTATTGGAAGGTCAATCCGATTGGCGACGGAACCGCTCTTGAAAAGCGTTGAGGTGTTAAAGCCCTTGGGAGTTCGACTCTCCCACCTTCCGTTTAGATAATTTTTGTTTAGAAAAGTTACAAATTTAACAATTTCTTCAATAGTGTTACGATATGAACACAAAAAGTTGACTGTGAAATACCTGTGATTATTATATAGTAGTATCACGGGGACGAACCGATGGATCAACACACCTACGATAATTGGGTGAAGATCAAAGCAACTTTTGAAGCTTCTGGCAACACCAATAATATGTTTTACTATAGAGCATGTGAAATTGTGAAAACCAAAAGAGATCCTCTCGCAAAGTTTCTTGGAGATGATAAATGATGCACGAACAAGAAGAATTTATTACACGTTCTGAAGTTCAGGAGATGATCGATGCAGCAATACGACGACACAACCGTAATGCTTCTATCATTAGTATGTGCGTCGGTTGGGTGGTTCTTGCTTTATTTGCTGAGGGACTTTTGAGACTCGTTGGAGTTATTCCTCCATTACTACCATGGCTCAAAATCACTCTGAACTAATTTTTCTAGTTCCTTGGTTTGTTCTTGTGGTGATTGCACTTACAATGTTCGTGCAAGGTTGGATGATTATGAACGCTCATCATGGGTATTCAAAAAGTCCAAAGGTAAAACATCCAGAATTAAACGACGTTAAAGCAGGAGACCCTTTACTAGTGGTTAAATTCACCGAAGAAGATATCCAAGAACTATATCAAAGAGTTCTCCAACAAAAAATGGATGAACTCTTTGAAGAACCATCTACATACGAGGACGAAGAAGATGATTAAAACACTTTTTACACTATCAGTGATATATTTTTCTATGATTGGATTGTGGATTTATTGGGGACTTACTCATGCATACCCCCAGTAAACAGAGATATAATTTTGCAATGTCTGCTTTTGTAAGAATATACGGGCATTGCATTGTTAACAATATAGATATTAAACAGTTTTGCAAAGAATGGTCTACTTGGGAAGTTACTGCTCCGTTACAGGGCCTTGACGAAGTGGATCAATACATGTATTATGAATACAAGAACTGGAGAGGAAGATGATTTTCCACTTGGTTGAAATGCTAGCGGCAAATCCTTTCTTTCTTTTTCTTTGTGGATGTGGATTGACAATCATACCATTTGCTGGTATTATGTTTATACACAAAACCAAGTAACGGAATGTAGCTCAGTTTGGTAGAGCACTCGCTTTGGGAGCGAGATGTCGCAGGTTCGAATCCTGTCATTCCGACTCATAAAACTTCACTTTATGAAAATGTATCCAGAACTTTCAGATCTCCAAAAGTTTACAGTCGAAGAGTTTCAAGCAGATTTTGATAATCTAATAGAAAGAGTAGAAAATGGCGAATCATTTATCATTACTGATGGAGAAAGAAACGCAGTGATAGTTCCATACAACGAAACCATAAACTTTGAGATAGAACCTCGTGTGAATGACGAACTAATACGTATTCACACTGATCACGAAGAAGGTAGTTGACAAAGCGTTCCAGATCCGCTATTATAGATCTGGATTTAAGCGAGTGAGACTTGGTAGTCAGAGGAGTCTTATAAACTCTTTCCGCCAGATTAGCGGCTTTGAGGTGGTTCGAATCCACCCACTCGTACCTTGCTCGTTTAGCAATCTGGTGAATGCACCGATCTCATAAATCGGCATAGGTGGGATCGTTCCCCACAACGAGCATAGGACAGAAACTCTTCTGTCCACCTTGACTTCTTCAAGTCAAACCCTTATAATACTAAGGTCAACATTCAATACAATGACTCTCACAGCAAAATTCAAGAAAGACGTTCAAACCCTCCGTGGAGCAGCAAATGGCGATTTCTACCTTGATGTAAAGAATCCGAAACTCTACAAAAAGGTTCGCCGTTACTATGAAAACGAAGGTGTAGTGTTCTCTGGTGATCCTCTGGACGACTATGAAATGCTTATGGAATATGTTCTTGCAGATCTTGAATCCGTTGAGGTTGCATGACAACACGACTTCCCAAAGTTCTTTTGGAACGTGAAGGATATCGCTTCGTAGAGGTAGGTATTCTTGAAATCAACGGTAATCCAGATTACCGTATGCAAAAACAAAACGAATACACCAAACGCTGGAATGACATTTATCTTTTTGATAATGGTCTACAATGTACTACTGCTATGGAAGACCTTGACTATGCGCGTTGGTTAGACCCCGATAGGGTTCCTTGTTATGTGAGAGACGATGATGAGTAAATAGTCACGGATGGACTTTAACAGCACTGGTCGGGAGCAAAACCCCTTATGTCTAAAACCGATTTGCTTAGGTGGATTGGAAATATTCTCCTTATAATTGGTTATCAGACTATGTTATGGGGAGAATTTAAATATGGTTTAATGATAAAGGTTGTTGGAGGATTACTCACAGTACCCTTTGCTATTAAACTTAAACTTTGGGATGTACTATTCTTATGTGCATTCTTTGGTATTACCGAGATATCAAAGTTAGCCCAACTTTTCTTAGTTTCTCAAAACTAAGTGGTGGAGTCAAAATGACCCTATTAACACACACATACACACTGGAGTAAAATTATGACACCTTATCAACTTCGCTTTGAAGTCTTCAAGCAAGCATATGCTATGCTAAATGATCATTTTAGTATTGAATATGATACTGCTCGTGTTTGGAATGATAATCCGTTAAACACAGTGAAAATGGATTATCCAGAGTTTCCAACTTTGTCGGATGTACTCAATCAAGCAGAAGCAATTAATTATTTTGTTTCTGCTGCAAAGTAGGTTTCTTGCCATTCCTTAAAAAGGCAAGTGGTGCGGATGGGATAACTCCCGCCTGGTTTCCAATTTCCAGTCAAAGAATTGGTGGCGAGCCTGAGTTACATAAGATGGGTTGCATAAACCCATCTTTTTTTGTATAATATATACTAAGAGTAATTTATTCATCTATGAGTGACTATAAGAAAACGGCACTTGTTCTTGGTGCTGGTGGTTTTATTGGAAGCCACATGGTAAAAAGACTGCGGAAAGAAGGTTATTGGGTCCGTGGTGTAGATCTTAAATATCCAGAATTTTCAATTTCTGAAGCAAATGAGTTTATTCAGGGAGATCTGAGAGACGCTAATTTTGTGGAAAGAGTGCTTCAGTTTAAAGGATATCTCGGCAATTTCTATCACTTTGTAGCATCTCAATATATTGATACTTTTGATGAAATCTATCAGTTTGCTGCTGATATGGGTGGTGCAGGATTTGTTTTTTCTGGTGAGAATGATGCTGACATTATGCATAATTCTGCAAGTATTAATTTGAATGTCCTTGAGTCTCAGAGACAGTTGAATGACTTTAAGGGAGTAAACAAAACTAAGATTTTTTACTCTAGTTCTGCTTGTATGTATCCAGAACACAATCAATTAGACCCAGATAATCCAGATTGCCGTGAAGATTCAGCATACCCCGCAAATCCAGATTCTGAATATGGTTGGGAGAAGTTGTTCTCAGAGCGGTTGTTTTTCGCTTATAATCGTAATTATAGGATCCCTGTTCGGGTTGCTAGGTATCATAATATCTTTGGACCAGAGGGAACTTGGGAAGGAGGTAGAGAAAAAGCGCCAGCAGCAATCTGCCGTAAAGTTGCCTACCTTCCTGAGGAAGGTGGATCCATCGAAGTGTGGGGAGATGGCCTACAAACTCGTTCCTTCCTGTATATTGATGAATGCATTGAAGCAACCTGCAGATTGATGGATAGTGATTTTATGGGACCAGTTAATATTGGTTCTGAAGAAATGGTAACCATTGATGAACTTGTTAATACTGCATCTAAAGTCTCAGGTAAAAACGTAGAAAAAGAACATATCCTAGATGCTCCTCTTGGAGTACGTGGTCGTAATTCTAACAATGATCTTATTCGTAAAAAACTTGGATGGGATTATTCTCAGACACTTGAGGAAGGAATTGCTAAAACTTACTCATGGATTAACAATCAAATTCTAAAAAAAGATTCTGAAACTTCTTCTTGATAATGAAAAAAATATATCTTATTAATACCAGTGAGTACCCAACAAAAGGTACTCACTATTTGATGAGTATGAAATTTGTAAATGGTTTTTCTTTATATGGTCTTGAGGCATATGATTTAAAAAACTTTGAAGAAATTGAAGACTCTGAAGATCAAATATTCTTGATGTGTGACAATTTTTACGATCAAAGAAGTTCCAATTGGATGGAGTACTTTGATTATCTGGCAAATAAGTTTCAAAAAACTACTTGGATTTTTTGGACTTTCCATAATGTATTGAATAATCACTATAAAGAAAAAGACTTTCCATTCAAAAAGTATATTTTTACTGGAGAGTATTATAGAGATCCTGATTTTTCATATTTTGGAGAGCACTTCAGGGAATATGTAAATCATCCAAATTATGTTTCTCTTCCTTTTGCTGCCAGTATTAATCCAAATGATATTGATTATATTCTATCCCAAAGAACTGATGAGTATGATTGTGGATTTTCGGGATGCAACTATAAGGAGGAATGGTCTCGTAAGTTAGAACAAAAATATAATTGCTTTATTCATTATTGGCCTCCATTTCTTGATGAATCTGAACGTGTCCGAAACGCTTTTCTAGGTTCTAAAATTTGTCTAGGGTTTAACTCTGACGACAATATTAAAAATGGTCTACCTACAGAAAGAGTATTTGAGGGTATTGCTTACGGTTGTGTAGTTTTAACTGATTGTGAAATGGCTGTAGATGCAACTGATGGCGTTGCAGTTTATGTTTCGGATTATACTGACTTGGAACAAAAAGTAGAGTACTATCTAAACAATAAAGAAGCACGTTTAGAAAAGCAAAGGCAAGGAAAGTTATTTGCAAAATCTAAAGGGACATATTATAGTGTTATTGAAAACTTCTTAAAAACGATCAATAAAATTTACAATGAGTCATGAATAGAATTACGGATTATAATAAGGTAAAGACTGATATTGTTAAGTGGTTGGGTGATTATATTTTGACGTACCCAACCCTCAAGTCTTTTGTCATTGGCGTATCTGGTGGAATTGATTCTGCTGTCGTAGCAACTCTTTGTGCGGAAACTGGTATTCCAACTTATGTTCTTTCAATGCCACTGCATTCAAGTGCTAAGAATGATACTTTGTCGGATGAATATAGTTCTGTACTGGAAGATAAGTATCCTAATGTTACTAAGATCAGAATCGATCTATCAAGCACATACGATCAAATCGTAAATGCAATTGAACCAATTGGTTTGCAATTTGTTTCAAATCAATTGGCAAATGCGAATACAAAGTCTCGTATTCGCATGGTTACACTATATCAAGTTGCGGGTTCTGTGAGTGGTATTGTTGTTGGTACTGGAAACAAAGTTGAAGATTATGGTGTAGGATTTTATACTAAATATGGTGACGGTGGAGTTGATATTGCCCCTATTGCGGATCTTTATAAGACTGAAGTATGGGAACTGGGAAAATATCTTGGCATAGACCAACGTATTATTGATGCTCCTCCAACCGACGGGCTTTGGGAGGATAGTAGATCTGATGAAGACCAAATTGGCGCTTCTTACGCAGAACTAGAAGAAGCTATGGAGTATGGTACTGGACCTGCTCTAGAAATTCTTAAGAAATTCAACGCCCAAAATAAACATAAAATGGAACCAATACCTACATTTAAACTATGAAAATTGGAGTAATCGGTGCGGGAAGACTTGGAATTTGCTTTGCTCTTCTTTGCGAACAAGCTGGATACGATGTTATTGTCTCTGATATTAGAGAAGATTACGTTCAGAAGCTTAACAATAGAGAAATAGTAACAAATGAACCTGAGGTTCAAAGTCTTTTAAAGTGTGCTAAAAATTTTAGAGCAACCACTGATAATAAGGAAGTTATTCGAGAGTGTGACTTAATTTATACTTTAGTCGCTACACCATCTCTTGAAGATGGTTCTTATGATATTTCATCTGTTTGGAATATTGTAGAAAACTTCAAAGAAGAAAGTATAACCAGTCGAAAATATTTTGTAGTTGGATGTACTGTAAATCCAGGTGATTGTGATAATTTTAGAAAACAACTTCCAAATAACATTAAAGTTTTTTACAATCCAGAATTCATAGCACAGGGGTCCATTGTAAATGACCTTCGCAATGCTGATATGGTTCTTTTGGGAGTTGATTCTTGGGACAATACTGATGAAAAAATCATCTCAGATATTAGAAGTTTGTATCAAAAGATTCAAACTTCAAGAGCAATCATTTGCACTATGTCTACAACAGCAGCAGAAATAACAAAGATAGCAATCAACTGTTATTTGACTACAAAAATTAGTTATGCAAATATGCTAGGTGATATTCTTCACTTATCTGGATGTGGTGATGAAGTAATTGGAGTTCTTGCTGCAATTGGAACTGATTCTAGGATTGGTAGAAAGTATTTAAATTATGGTCTGGGATATGGTGGCCCATGTCTTCCTAGAGACAATAGAGCATTTGCTGCATTTGCAAAAAATGTGGGATTGGAGTATAATCTAGGAACGGTCACGGATGAGATTAATAATCAACACGCCAAATTTGTCTGTGATTTTTATGACAAAATAAACAAGAATAAAAATCCATTTTACTTTGATTACATTACGTATAAAAAAGGAACCGATATTTTAACCGAAAGTCAACAATATAGACTTTGTATTGATTTGTTGGATAGAGGACATAAAGTTTATATCCATAATGATACTCGTATTTTTAATGAAGTTTATAGTTACTTGACTGAAAAATATGATGATAGAGTAAAGTTTGTAGATAATAGAGATAACATTACAGAACCAATTTTTATTGTAAATTTATGATCGGATACGATAGACTAGGAACAAACGGTCGATTTGGAAATCAACTTTTTCAATATGCATCTCTTAGGGGGATCGCTGCTAATCGTGGATTTGATTGGTGCATTCCTCCCGACGAACAGCAGACTCTTGCTAATTATGGAATCCATCACCCATTTAAACTTAAAAACTTAAGTGAAAATAACATTGGATTTATTAATGAAAGCGTATCAATCAACGATTGCTACAGTTTTGAGAGTCTGTGTGCAAACAATCCTAACACCAAAAATGTAACTGAAAGCACCTTTGCATTTGATGAAGATCTATTCAATAACATTGAAGATAATACAAATGTCGATGGATACTTGCAAACAGAAAAGTATTTTCTTAATATTGAAGATGAGATTAGGGAAGATTTTGAGTTCATTGATGACATTCTAAATCCATGTCAAGAATTTATTTCATCTGTAGGTGATGTTATTTTCCTACATGTGCGAAGAGGTGATAATGTTGGTAGGGAAGATTATCATCCCATTCCAAGTTTTGATTATTATAAGAAAGCACTAGAAAACTTTGATTCTGGTGTTAATGTTCTTGTCTGCTCTGATGATATTGAATGGTGCAGTCAACAAGAATTCTTCTCAGATGATAGATTCTTGATGAATGATAGTGTCGAAAAATACTCTCACAAGTGTCAAGAAGGTGACGGTCAGTATAGAAATTCTTTGGTTCCATATACTGATCTCTGTTTAATGTCTCTCTGTAACGGCGCAATTCTATCTCCAAGTAGTCTTGGTTGGTGGGGCGCTTGGCTTCAAAAGTCCAAAGATAAAACAGTTGTAGCACCGACTAATTGGTTTGGTCCTAAGTTATCTTTCAATGATACTTCAGATATTATTCCTGAAAAATGGGTTCGCATAGATGAAAATTGATTTATCCAAATCTACATTCATAATTCCAATCAGACTTGAAACTGATGATAGAGTGAGGAACGTAATTACCTCACTCTGTTTTTTGTTGTCTAACTTTAAAACAAATATTATAGTAAAGGAAGTTGATTCTTCTTCAGTATTTGTGGAGCAAGTTCTTCCCCAAATTGAAGAGTTTTGTGAAGACATCTCTGATTTAAAACACATCTTCGAACAATCGGAGTCTCCAGAATTTCATCGTCAAAGAATTTTGAATGACATGATATTACAATCAACTACAGAAATTGTGGTTAACTATGATTGTGATATTCTTCTTCCAGTTCAATCTTATGTGAATGCTTATAATTTGATTCTTGATGGAAGTTCTGATGTAGTTTATCCTTATGGGGATGGAATGTATCAGAAGCAAGTTTTTGCTGATGATGAATTGGTTTCTGATTTTTTAAATAGTGATTTTGAATTTAGTATTCTAGAATCAAAGTCTAGGGATTATGACGCTAAGTATGGTTTCTGCCAGTTCTTTAATCGAAAAGTATACATTGATGGTGGATTGGAAAATGAAAACTTTGTTTCATATGCGCCAGAAGATGTGGAGAGATTCTATCGATTTAATATTTTAGGTTATAAACTCTCTAGGATAAACGATAAAGTATATCATTTGGAGCATAAGAGAACTCCAAACTCTTATTTTACTAACCCACATATGCAAAGCAACAATGCAGAATGGGAAAAAATTAAAACTATGTCAAGGGATGATATAGTTGAGTATTATAAAAATCAGACTTACTATATTAAAAGGATGAATTCTCAATCAAAAATTACCTACATTAATTACTCTGATGCTAATTATCAGGAACATAGGGAGTTTTTGATTAAGCATGTTACCGATAATGAAATCTTTGACTCTACTCAAACCTTTACTAGAGAATGGTTGGAAACAACTGACTTCTATACTCAGAATAAATCTATACTGGATAAAGATAGATTATCTGGATATGCTCTTTGGAAACCTTTCATTATTCTAAAGGCTTTAGACAATGTTGATTTTGGTGATATTGTTGCTTATATGGATTGTGGTGATATTCCTGTAAAGGGAATTAAAGAGTGTATACTTGAATATATGAAAGACCACGACCAATACTTTGTTTCCCAAAATCACACTGGAGTTAATAAGTGGTTTACTAAAAGAGACTGCTTTTACTATATGGGTTGTGATGAAGAAAAGTATTGGAATTCTATTCAACTTGAGGATGGGTTTTTAGCATTTAGAAAAACGCAAAAAAATATTGATTTTTTAAATGAATGGTTAGAGTATTGTCGTGATGAAAGAGTTGTTACTGATATTCCAAATCAGTGTGGATTGGAAAATTTTGATGGGTTTATAGACCATAGGCACGATCAAAGTATCATAACAAATTTGCAACTAAAATATAATCTCCCATGTGTTATGGGGCATACTGGTGTTCGACATTATATTCATTGGAATGTTCTAGAACACAAAGATGGTGTAGAATATTCTAATGGTGTTTATAGTTGGGGAGAAAGTGGATGCATAGTATAGTATTAACAGTTCATAATAAAGGATGGTTGTTACCCAACGTTCTTAATGGTATAAAAGAAAATACTACTAGCAATTATGAACTAATTGTGGTTCTTGATGGATGTTCTGATGAATCTGAGTCTATATGGCAAAATTTTGTTGATTCAAATTCCAATATAAAAACGAAAACAGTATATACTCCAGATGTTTTTGAAACCAAGGCTAATAATGCTGGATTAAAAGAATGTGAAGGTGATAAAGTAATCATCGTTCAAGATGATATGATTGTTAAAGAATCTGGATGGAACAAGAGACTTGAAAAACCATTTGATGAATTTATTGATGTCTTTGGTGTCACCTCTCGCTCTGCATTTAATTATAGGATAAATCAAAACAGTATTCATTTAAGAATGAATAAAGAAGATGATTTAAAAATTGATAATTGTTGGAGTGATATATTTGGATATGAATCTCATACAAATAGAGATGAAGGTTTAAGTAGAAATATTTTTGCTGTAAGAAATAATGTTTGCAGAGGTCCTTTGATGTTAGACCATTCCGATTTAATAAAACTAAATTACTTTGATGAAGTGTTTGCTCCTCAAGACCAAGATGATGCAGATTTATGCTATAGAGCTTTTAAACAACTTGGTAAAGTTGTGGGTGCTTATTGGATTGATTATGAGTCTGATAATACCTGGGGAAGCACTCGCCCAGATGGAAGAAACCCGGCATCTTGGTTATTGAAAGCACATCACAAAAATACTAGAATTGTTTTTGAAAGACATCAAGATATTCTTCTTGGAGAAAATCACGACCAAAATAGAGTATTAAAATGAATCTAACATATATCTTTCCAACTAAAATCGAGTCTAATGATAGACTTAAAAATATAATTACATCAGTATCTTATCTGCTTTATAATTTTCCCTCAGCAAAAGTATTGGTGAAAGAAGTAGATTCCGAATCTATTTTTTCACAACAAGCATTGCCAAAGATTAAAGAAATTGTTTCTACTGATAATCTTATCCATATCTTTGAAAAAAGTGATAATCCAATTTTTCATAAAACAAAAATTCTCAATGACATAATTCTTGAAGCAGATACTGATGTAATTTGTAGTCACGATGTTGATGTTGTTTATCCTAAAGAAAGTCATCAAACTGCATATAATCTAATCATTAATAATGAATCGGACATAGTGTATCCATATGGATGTGGTGCTTTTCAATATCAGGTGGACTATTCTCAGGAATTATTTGAAGATTTTACCAAATCTTTTGATATTTCTAAACTATCTAATAATCGTAGATTGCAAGCATCTAGTGTTGGATGGACTCAGTTTTATTCAAAGAAGGTTGTGATATCTGGTGGATTATGGAATGAGAATTTTCTATCTTGGGGTGAGGAAGACTCTGAATTTTATTTTCGTTTCAGTCTATTTGGGTATAGAATACTAAGAGTTTTAAGTTACATCTACCACTTCGAGCACGAAAGAACTCATAACTCTCATTATCATAATCCAAAGTATCGTGATAATCATGACCTTTGGCAGTGGATTCGAAGGCAAGATAAGGATACCTTAAAAAATTATTATCTAAGTCAAAATTATTTGAGGGAAAGAATGTAAAATGCTAGCATTTAATCATCTAGGCAAGTTGGGACAACTTGGCAATCAAATGTTCCAATATGCAGCTCTAAGAGGAATTGCTGCTAATAAAAAATACGAATGGTGCATACCAAATCATAATGAAGTTGTTGTAGATTCTTTGGGAAATAAATTGAGGATTGAATTGTTTGATTGCTTTGAACTTTATGGAGTGAATTCAAATAATATTTCTTTACTAGACCAGGGACATGCTCCTTTAGTAATAGAAAAACAATTTCATTTTGATGAGGATCTATATAATCTTTGTTCCAATGAGGTTTCTTTGTATGGATTTTTTCAATCTGAGAAGTGGTTTTCTACAATTAAAGAACAAATAAAAGAGGATTTTACTTTTAAGCAAAATATACTTGCACCTTGCAAAGAAATTATGGGTAATATGGAAACACCTATATCTCTCCATATTCGAAGAGGTGATTTTCTTATAAATTCTGGAAATCATTATAATCTTCAACTGAATTATTATGAGGAAGCACTAAGTCATTTTGATAGTAATTTGGATGTTATTGTATTTTCGGATGACCCGGAATGGTGTAGTTCCCAAGAACTATTTGTTGGTGATCGCTTTTTGATATCCGAAAATAATAGTAGTTACATCGACATGTGCTTGATGTCTCTTTGCAAATATCATATAATTGCAAATAGCACATTTAGTTGGTGGGGAGCATGGTTAGCGAATAGCGAACAAGTCATCGCTCCATCTAAATGGTTTGGACCAAATAACGCAAATAAAAATACAAAAGATTTATACCCAGACAAATGGATAATAATATGAAGTTCTCTGAAATTTTTAAAAATGAATTCTACCAAAAAATGCTATCTCCCGCAGGCAATAATCCTGTACGTAACCGAGCAGATAGTTTTCTAAAAATATTTGAATTGTTAGAACAAAAAGATGATAAAACTTTTTATCTTGTAGAAACTGGTACAACAAGATCGGACCACGGGCATCTTGCATTTGGTGATGATGGTGCATCAACATACATTTTCGATCAGTTTATTAATCATTATGATGGGGAAGTTAATTCTGTTGATATTAATATCAACAATGTCTCTTACTGTCGCAACCTTGTTTCAGAAAAAACAAAAGTTTTTTGCTCTGATTCTGTGAAGTTTTTGTGGAATCTTCCCAAAGATAGAAAAATTGATTTCTTATATCTGGATTCTTATGATATTGAAAAAGACAATCCTCACCCATCACAACTCCATCATGTGAAAGAATTATGCGCCTCTATAGATAAACTCAAGAGTGGTTCTATAGTTGCCGTTGACGATCATGATGCTTTCTTTACTGAATTTAAAATTGGTAAAGGAAATTATGTAAAAGACTTCATGGATGATATTGGAGCAACTCTTGTTTATGAGGGATATCAAATAGTGTGGGTTTTATAAATGAAAAAATATAGCAATACTATAAATTTGTAGGAGAAAATTTCATGAATTGTATTCTTTATCTTGTGAGATCATCCGACCAAGACGTAGATGATTTTAATAAGTCATTAAAATTGATAGAAGAAAATCTCATACCATATACTTCTAATACTGATGTCTTAGTATTTTGTGAAAAATCATTTGATGAATATAAATCTAAGGTTCAAACAAACTTGCAACTTAGATATGAAACAATTGAATTTAATATTCCAGATTACCCTCAAGAAATATTAGATCAAATTCCTGAGTTTTTTCCTCATCCAACTCATGGAAATGGCCCAATAGCATGGGGTGATCCTGGATTTTCAATAGGATATCGCCATATGTGTAGATTTTTTTCAGGCGAACTTTATAATAACGATATCGTAAAAGAATATGATTATTATTTAAGACTTGATACTGACTCTTTCGTTCATACTCCACTTAACTATGATATTTTTAAATGGGCGGAAGATGTTGGATGTTATTATGGATTTATTGCCCCAGCAATTCAAAAAGATAATCCAAAAGTAATTGAGGGTCTTTGGGAAAAGGTTAATGAAATGATTCCTGAAAACTTTATTGAGGAAGGTATGATGTTTTATACTAATTTTGAACTCGGTAAAGTATCTTGGTTCTTGACAAGTGAGTATATGAGATTCTATAATGAATTAGATAAAACTGGTGGGTTCTACACTAAACGATGGGGAGATGCTCCAGTTAAATATCTTGCAATAAATCTTCTTATGGAACCAGAGCACATCTTTCCAGTAAAAGGATTTACATATCAACATGGTGCTGTTTATACAGTATAATAGAAAAAGTATTTGTATTGAAAATGGAGATTAATGACTTATAGACAGTTTGCTAAAAACTACCATTCTGCTAATGGTGAAGATGGTATTATCAATCAGTTGTTTAAAGATTTAAATATCACTGATGGTGTTGTGTGTGAGTTTGGTGCTTGGGATGGAATTCTAGATAGCAATACGGCTCATTTGTGGTTGTATCGAGGATTTAAATCTGTCTTAATAGAAGGTATTGTAGAAAGATATAATACTCTAATTCATAATACGAAAGATTATGATAATGTAATTTGTATTAATGAATATATTTCTGAAGAGGGTGAAAATTCTATCGACAATATTCTTTCAAATTGTTCTTTTAAAATTAACAAAGACAACTTTGCTTTAATGTCTGTTGATATTGATTCTTTTGATTACTATGTGATTAAAAGTATTGAGAAGTTTTTTCCAAAAGTTTTAATCGTTGAATGTAATGGTGGTTATCGCCCACATCAAGATTTTATTTCTCGTGATTCTGGATGTTCTCTAAAATCTGTAATAGAACTTGGTGAGAAAAAAGGTTATAAATGTGTTGCATATGTTGGTAATGCAATTCTTGTAAGAAATGACCTTGCCAAAAATTTACCAGATTATAATTATAATATTAACGAACTTTATATTACACCAGAAGAACTTGATGAGTTAGTAAGAGGTTTGAATCCGAAAAGTACTTGTATAATGTCAACCGAATGGTATCATGGATAAAAATAAATCAACATATAAATTAAATGGAATTGGTCCAATTTATTACTTGAATCTTGATGGCCAACCAGAAAGGCGTCAGTATATGGAAGACCAATTTAAATATTGGGGGATTGAGAATTATACTCGTATATCTGCTTATGATGGACGCGAAGATGATTTGAGTGATATTATTAAAGGGCGTTACCCTGAAATGATGTCCTCTGGGGAAATTGGGTGCGTAACTTCTCACCTAAAAGCAATCAAGCATTGGTATGAAACATCAGATAGTCCATATGCAGTCATTATGGAAGATGATTGCAATCTAGATCTTGTTAAATTTTGGAATTTTACTTGGAATGATTTTTATTGCCGCATTCCATATGATTGGGATGTGATGCAAATAGCAATCATCTGTACGGGAGACGTTCATGTAAAAGTGCATAAAAGGTTTGTAAACGAATTTTCTACAGCTTGTTATCTCATAACTCGTCACCATGCAGAAAAACTTCTTAAATTTCATGTAAGAGGTGATAAGTATAAACTTGATAATGGTGTCAAACCTCGCCCTGTTGCCGATGATTTGATTTATAATTCAGGAAATACTTATTCTCTCCCACTTCTTCTCTATAGAATTGAATTGGGTTCCTCCATTCATCCGGATCATATTGATGCTTTTCATAAAGGAAATTATGAAGGTCAATATAATCATTGGAGCCAAAGAGGATCCGATCTTACAATAGATGAACTCATGGATTATAATCCATACTTGGGTAGAGTTGTTGAAAATTCTTCCACTCAGTAAAATCCTTGACAGAATTTAAAACTCCCTCTATACTAAATAAGTACTTAAGAATTCAGTTGTAATTCTTAACATTTGTCCTATAGTACATAAAAAATTTTATGAAACTCAAACAACTGATGCTTGCACCTGTTGCTCTGGGAATGGTTGCTCCTGTTGCTGCGAATGCGGCAGACCTTAACATGGCAGCAGTCAACCAATATGCTACCTCCGAGCAGGTTACAAGCGTCTCACAACTTTCTGACGTTCAACCCACCGATTGGGCATACCAAGCACTTAGCAACCTTGTAGAGCGTTATGGCTGCGTTGCTGGTTATCCTAACGGAACCTTCGGTGGTGGTCGTGCAATGACCCGTTATGAGGCAGCAGCACTTTTGAATGCTTGCCTAGATCGAGTAACTGAAAACACCGATGAACTGAAGCGGCTTGCTGATGAGTTCCGCAATGAACTGACTGTAATTCAAGGTAAAGTTGCAGGTCTGGAAGCACAAGTCACTACTCTTGAAGCGCAGCAGTTCTCCACTACTACCAAACTCCGTGGTGAAGCAAACTTTGTTCTTGGTGGTGTTGATGACTACCAGACTAAAGGTGGTGATGTAACTCACACCGCATTCAACTATGATCTGCGTCTGAACCTGGATACTTCGTTCACTGGTAAGGATCTGCTTCGTACTCGTCTGCGTTCTGCTAACTTCAGTAGTGATCCTTTTGGTTCCAGTTCGTCACTCTTCAAACTTGATAAAGCAGACAACACCACTAGTGAAGTTGGTAACAACGTAATTATTGACCGTCTGTTCTATCAGTTCCCTGCTTTCAATAACAAAGCAACTCTGACTGCTGGTGCCGCAGTTCGTAACACTGAGATTGCTTGGATGCCTTCTGCTTACAAGTCTGGCATTCTTGACTTCTTCGCTGTGGCTGGTACTCCTGGTGTTTATAACAAAGCAACTGGTGCTGGATTCGGCGCTCAGTATGGTAAGAAAGGTCTGATTGCTGGCGTAAACTATGTCGCCCAAAGTGGTAACAATAGTGAGACTGGGGTATTTGATGAGACTGGTGCTCTGAATACTCTGGCACAAGTTGGTTATCGTGGTACTAACTGGGGTGCTGCATTTGGTTACCGTTATGGTACTGAAGGCACTCGTGTCCGCACTTATAACGGTCTGAACGGTGCTTCTGGTACTCTTGTTCCAGGTCAAACCTCTAACGGTTATGCCCTGAACGCTTATTGGGAGCCTGAGAAGTCTGGTATTATCCCCGCTATCTCTGCTGGTTATGGTTGGAACACCGTGAGTGGAACTGCTAGCGATGCTACTGATAGTCAGTCCTGGTTTGCTGGACTTCAGTGGGAGGATGTATTCGTTGGTGGTAACTCTGCTGGTGTTGCTATCGGTCAAGCACCTACTGGTGAAAATCTTGAGAAGGCAACGATGCTTGAGATCTTCTACAAGTATCAAGTATCTGATAACATCAGCGTCACTCCTGCAATCATCTACGGTAGTGACAACCAACGTCTTGCTAACAACTCCTCTAACTGGGGTGGTGTAATCCAGACTACCTTCAAGTTCTGATAGACTGTTAGAAAACTGTAACAAGAGGGGCTTGACCCCTCTTTATTTTTCCTATATAATTGTGTAACAATTCGTAATAAAACGAAAATGACTGTAACTAAAAATGAGTTCGGGCAAATGAATATGTTTGCTAAAGAACCTGCAATGTATATGACAAAGGAAGACCTTGAGCGTTATGGTATCGAACCTTATGCCGAGAAGGCGGAGAAAATGAATGGACGTTGGGCTATGGTCGGTTTTGTTGCTGGGATCATTTCTTATCTTAGCACTGGCAACTTCTTCTTCGGCATCTTCTGACAATTGATTGACAATGACCTCAGTTATCTTTACAATTACTAGTGTTGCCTTTTTTGTTTTACTGGCACACTCTGTAAATCAACTTTCTAAAACTTACGAATGACAACTTATAACATCACCCTCCAAAATCCTGACGGCACTGAGAACGTAATCCAATGTGCTGGTGATCAATATATTCTAGAAGCAGCAGAAGAAGCGGGTATTGAGATGCTTTATTCTTGCCGTGCTGGTGCTTGTAGTTCCTGTGCTGGTAAACTTGTTAGTGGAACCGTTGATAATGAGGAGCAATCTTTCCTCGATGATGATCAAATCTCTGATGGTTTTATTCTGACTTGTGTTGCTTATCCCACAAGTGATTGTGTGATCCTCACTGAGCAGGAAGAGAATCTGTGAGAAGTGCTGACTGGTTGGGACAACTTTCTATTGTTCTTCAAGAATTAAAATGGACTGCTGATGATGACATCTCAGTTGAAATTGGAGGAGTTGCAGTAACAGGAACTGCAACCCACCCAGATGCAAATCCCAAATGGGCGAAACCATTTGGAACAGTGTCCTACCAAAACGATGCTTTTATCGTTATTAAAAATAAATCAAGGAACCCAGTTGTTCCTTCACAACCAAATCCTGAACTCAAACAACAACACCTTTATCAAGGAGAAAACAAATGAACAAAATTTTTACCGAAAAAGCAGAACGCATTAATGGATGGGCTGCAATGGTTGGATTCGTTGCTGCTGTAGGTGCTTACCTCACCACTGGTCAAATTATTCCCGGCGTATTCTGATGGAGGTTAAAATGCGTAAAGAACAATATCAAATTCCTCAAGTTGAATTTGTATTCCGTGAGAACGGTGAATTTGTAAGTCGTACTTCTTCAGAACTCTTTGATGGAAAGCGTGTGGTCCTGTTTAGTTTGCCTGGTGCTTTCACTCCTACTTGCAGTGCCTATCAGCTACCTGGATTCGAAGAGAAATATGACGACTTTATTGGTAGTGGCATCGACGCTATTTACTGCATCTCTGTTAATGATGGGTTTGTAATGAATGCCTGGGCTCAAGACCAGAACATCAAGAATGTAAAACTCATTCCAGACGGTAATGCTTACTTCACACGTTCTATGGGATATCTCGTCAACAAGTCTAACCTTGGTTTCGGTGATCGCTCTTGGCGTTATGCTGCAGTCGTGGATAACGGAATCATCGAAAAACTATTCGTTGAGGTGGGGCAACGGGACAATGCAGACACCGACCCTTATGAAGCAACTACACCAGAAGTTGTTCTCGATTATGTGAAATCTACAGTTCGAGAAACTGTTACTGCTTGAAAATAATCAAAGCGTCCAAAAGGGCGCTTTTTTTATAAATACGTTAGTGTTTATAGAGATAATCCATGACGCTAGATCTTCATAACTTTTTTAAATTTTATGATGATGGTAATGCAAATCACGTAGCAGCAGTACAGTGGTTAGAGGATAACCTACCTGCTCAATTTTTAGATGACGCAGAGACTGATTGGATCGGGACCTTTAGAACAAAACCACCCACACCAGCAGTTCTTGATGTTCCATACTTCAACCAAGTAGACAACTACAGAGACGCACAAAGAACTTGTAACAGTTCATCGTGTGCTATGTGCCTTGCTTTCCTCAAGCCAGGTAGCATTAAAGGTGATGACGAATACGTTAAGAAAGTATTTGCTATCGGTGATACAACGGATCATGCCGTCCAGACAAAAGTTCTGTCTGGTTATGGTATTAAATCTCATTTTAGTTATAATCTTAGTTTTAGTGATATTGATAAAAGCCTTGATAGAGGTAAGCCAGTTGTTATTGGTATTCTCCACAGAGGTTCTTTAACTTCACCTACTGGTGGGCACATGTGTGTTGTAATCGGCAAGACCCCAGATGGTAAAGGATACTATGTCAATGACCCATATGGTTCTCTAAACGATAACTATACTGGTCCAGTTACAAATGGTAAGAAAACCATTTACACAAAAGCAGTTCTTAAGCATCGTTGGTGCCCAGGAGGAAACGATGGGTGGGGAAGAATCTTCGATTAATTTTAAAAGAAAAATGCTGCAGGTGATTAAAAATCTCACAAATCATGGTAAGCATGTAGAAGCAAACGAACTTTATCAACGGTATTTCGGAGACAACAATGGCAAGAATCGATCTACATAACTTCTTCAAGTTCTATGACGAGAAGAATCCAAACCACGTTAAAGCAGTTCAATGGTTAGAAGATAACCTACCTGTCAAGTATCTAGAAGATAATATTGATTGGGCGGAGATTTATAGAGGAAAAAAGACTAGTGCTGCACCAGCATCCTCTCCCGCTGCTGCAGCTCCTGTAGCAGGTGGTGATGATGTTCCTATGATGGGTCTTAAACTCATTAAAGAGTTTGAAGGATGTCATTTAAATGCATATCCCGATCCTCTGACTGGTGGACTTCCAATTACAATTGGTTGGGGATCAACTCGTAAGAAGGATGGATCACACTTTAAACTTGGTGATACTTTAACTCAAGCAGAAGCAGATGCACTTCTCATCGAGCAGTGTAAGAATGAGTTTCTGCCTGCATTGCGTAAAATCCCACATTGGAATGAAATGTCAGATGGAAAAAGAGGCGCTCTGCTCAGCTTTGCTTATAATCTTGGTGCCGGTTTTTACGGTGGCGATAACTTTAATACTATTACTAAACGCCTGAAGAACAAAGAGTGGGACCTAGTTCCCGATGCGCTGTATCTCTACAGAAATCCTGGTTCTAACGTAGAAGCAGGACTAGCACGTAGAAGAAAAGCAGAAGGTGAAGCTTGGAAAAAAGGTTAACCTCACACTAGGAACAAATGGAAACGCCAAACAAAAAGGAAAAATGTATGAGTACTGTTATTCGTATTGCCATTTTGGGTTGGAGTGCCGCTCTTCTTACTGCAAGTTATGCGGGTGCTCTTGCTAAGATGGACCCCACTTTTATTGCTACTGTTTTCACCGCATCTGCTGCTACTTTTGGTATTAATACATTGAAGAACAAGGGTGACGATGAAGATGATAAAAAAGAAGAATCACGTAAAGAAGTGGTTGTAGAATCACTACCAGAACCACCTGCACCAGAAGTTGTTGTGGATGAACCAACTCTTGAAGAAAGAGTAGAAGTTCTTGAGGGTCAAGTTCAACCACGCACAGGAGCATAATGGCAAAGTCAGCAAACAAATCCAAGAAAGGTGGAGCAGGTTCTGCTAATAATAAAAAGCAGAACTCTGGAAATGCTAATGCTAATAAAGCAAAGAATGGTGGTAAGAAAAAATGATTGATATGATTGCTTTTATGATTGTTGGATATTCTGAAATTTCTTCTGGCAGTTGTCAGTTGGAATACTTTCGTTACAATGAAGTTCATTCGCTAGTAATACCGTGCCAAGAGAATGGAACACTCCAAAAAGGGAGTGTTGGAATGCTCCAATTCACCAAATATTGAAAGCAATAGATAATCACACCCGTCTTTTTATGGAGACGGGTGATTTTTGGCATGAAGAACAGGCCCAGATCTTGAGAAAGTATGTAAAAGATTTGAAAGTCTGGATACACAAAGAAGAAGGTTGGTGGAACGAATGAAAAAGTTATTCACCTCATTTGGTTTAATTTTATCATTATCATTTCCTGCAATAGCATCATCTTTAGCACCAACGCAACCAACTGTAAAACCATACAGTGCTGCTGCAATGGGTTGTATGATACTTCTAGAATGTACTGAGGGTGTAGAAAAACTCACAGTAGATTCTGAATTATTAAAAGATCCAGACTTTGACCCATTCAGAGAAGAACTTAAAAGGATTATTACTGCTCTTAATGCAGTAAATGTTCCTGTATATGTTGCACCAGAAAGATATTTTACTCCGAGAACAGTGGGATTGTATAAACCAAACTACAATCGTTTCTTTGTGAACGAACAACTACTCAAGGACCCAAGAGAGTTTCTTGGAACAATGAGACACGAAGGATGGCATGTAGTTCAAGATTGTATGGGTGGTGGATTGCAAACATCATTTATGGCACAAGTGCATCAAGACAGTGAAATTCCTGCTTGGATAATGAAGAATACTAGACTGACTTATGAATCCATGATGCAAAGTCGTGCAGTTCCTTGGGAAGCAGATGCTAACTGGGCAGAGGAGCAATCTAATGTAACTGCAGAAAAGTTAGAGATGTGTTCCAAAGGTCCTCTGTGGGATCAAATTCGTCCAACACCAATGACGATGGATTGGTTGATTGGATGTGGATGGATGAAACCACAAGAAGGTAAGTATCCTTATTATCCAAATAAGAAAGTAGAGTATTGTACAGAAGGTAAGTATTGATGGAATTGCCTTGGGGAGTGATTACAATATTAGGTTGTGGTCTTATTTTTACTTTGTATGTGATTTACTACATATTACGATTAGCCCACGAGGAAATGAAAGATGAAAAATTTAGCAATCATTCTATCGACGACAAGCCTTCTCATTAGTGGAGCACTTTGTTATGGTGCTTATGTGACTTATAAAAAAGCAGAAGCAATCCTGAATAATCCAGAAGAGTTTGTTGGTAAGGTTGTGGAAAACCAAGTCAATAAAGCATTTGAAAAATTACCCATTCCAAAACTAAATAGTGAGAAGTTTAAGTTGCCATTCTAATGGATAAGGATCCGTACATTTATAGAATCAAGTCAGTTCTTAAAGTTGTAGATGGTGATACTATTGACGCTGCTATTGATCTTGGTTTTGATATCTCCCTTACTAAGCGAATTCGTCTTGCTGGTGTCGATACCCCAGAGAGCAGAACGATTGATCTCAAAGAAAAAACACTTGGTCTTGAAGTTAAAGAATGGCTTAAAAAGAAATTAGAAGGGCAAACTGACGTTATTGTTAAAACAGAACTCCCAGATTCTACCGAAAAGTATGGTAGAATTCTGGGACATTTGTTTATTGGCGATAAAGAAGTATCTGCAGTCAATAAAAAGAAATCTGTAAATCAACAAATGATTGATGAAGGATATGCTTGGGAATATGATGGTGGAACAAAGAAAAAAGATTTTGCTTTACTGGAATCAAAAAGACAAGCGAGCAGATAATTTCTTCGCAATTTTTTTAGGAGCGGCATAGAGAGATTTAAATCTTTCTTGCCCCTCTTTTGTGAATTTATCCTTTACTGGTTCGTCAATAATAACTTTATTTTCTATTTCGTATAAAGTATTCTTTTCAATTTCATCACGAATATACTGTTCTACATTGTCTGTTTGTGCTACAAGTCTTGTTCCGTCAGCAGAATATTCAAATATATCAATGTGACCGTCCTCTGCCATTACATAATGAAGGACGGGTTTGACTTGTTTGATTTTAATTTTAAACTTATTCTTAGTTGCTTCTTTGATTAATGGTTCGGCAGCATTCTTCAATACATTAAGAACTGCTGTAGATGCCATAGTTGCTGCAGTTGTGACTACTGCGACAGCACCAGCCGTAGCAACAAGAGAAGGGTCAGGTAAATTAATATCGACTCCATAAACAGAAAAGGTGGGTTGGGGTTTATCTGCTGGAATTTCTGCAATAGGTTCAGGTGTTGGTGTTTGAATAGAGGGGCTTTGAACGACCTGAGGCAGTTGAGGAGGGGGGGTAGTATCTGGTAAGCCTCTTGTTTTTTCCTCTTTTTCTGCTGCTTGTTTTTCGCGTTCTGCTTTTACTGCAGCATCAAACTCTGCTTGAGTTGGAACATTGATAACAGGATATTTAATCGCAGTATTTGGAACATCAATAATAGGAACTTCCAATCCACGAACAAGAGGTGCTTCTACACCACGAACATTTGGTCCATCTATAGTTGAAATTACAGATGGACCAGATATTCGATTTATATTTGAATTATGAACACTAATCGGATTATTTCCGATTATGGGTCTTAGATTCGGATTATCAATTAGTTGTATTGGTTCCATTGACTGCATCCTCAACTCTTGGGTATTTCACAACAACATCAGCACAAACTTTGTAGTAAGGACTATTGGGATGGAACATAACTCCATTCTTATATGCTTCGCCACATTTTAGTAATCTTACAAGTTCAAAATCTAATCTTGCTTTATCAGTCTCTGCTTGCTGCCTAGCAATTTCGGTTGCGGCTCTTTTTTTACATAAGTCCATCAAATTTCCATCTAATGGAATGTTAAGACCCGCAGAAATACCCCAGTTTCCATTGCGTGAGGCAAAAGATTCTGGGTCATCGCTAGCATTATTACTACTCATAGCAAATGGAGATATAGAAAAAGTTGCTCCTTGACAACTTACTCCACCACCATAAGTATTAACTGCATAAGGTCCTTGAAGAACTTGAACCGCTTGGTTGGTTACATTTCCTGTAGCACTTGCACTTGGTCCAGCAATGTTTGTATTGCTAGGTGCAGGAGTGCTTTGAGCGAATGCAGTTCCTGTTGAGATTACTGCGTAAAGACAGAGATTGATGTAGTGGTTGATTGAGTTTCTGTAGTGCGGTCTATCCATGTTTCTTTTGCCACTCCAGGGCCAAGATAGGTTTCGCTGAACTGGAATGGAGCACCTTGAGTCATAATCGAATACGCAGCACCCTTTTGTGGGGAGCCAGGAATGTTAATGTTCGTTCCAGTTACAGTATATGATTCGCCAGTAGTATATTCAACTTGACGAATGGTTTCTATAATTTTGGTTGCTGATTCTGTTGTTGCGTTGATTGTACCTCTAGTAAAATTAGGCACAACACTCTCAGCATGAACGGGAGTACAAATGACTCCCGTTGCTAAAAGCAAAACGGGAGTTAAATGTCTCATTTGAATACGCTTAACTCAATTGATCTTTGAGCGGTAGCACTTGTTCCTGCTCCACCAGCAGTAACAGTAGGAACGCCAGTTGGGGAAAGAGTACCTGCAAGAGATCCTTTTTCACCACCAACTTGAGTTACGCTATCTCCGTAGAGATTTGGTGTTCCAATCACACCATTTGTAACCGTCTGAGTTGTAACTGGAGTATCAGCAGCATTGATAGTTTCTGAGAAACTAAATGCCTGACCTGGAGTATTGATATCATAGGTTCCAGCACCACCTACACCACCAAAAGATGTGGATTGGATATTGGTTCCTGACGCTGAATATGAAGCACCGATTCGGGTTGATTGAACTGCAGCACCATCAACTTTCAATTGTACGGAGTCAGTGATTCTTGATGTGATTTCAGCAGCATTAACTGGGATTGCGAAGAATAACGAAAAGGCTAATAGAAGTCTTTTCATTTTTCTTATTTTGTGGTAAACACTGGAAGTATTTAGCAGAAAGGGCTTGACAGGAGTAACAGACCGTAGTATGATAAATAGGTAAACAAATGTTACGAGTTTCTCACAACTCTTAACATTAACAAACACCCGCTAACCGAGACCTATGGGTGTATAAGAACGTCTCTCATATCCTGCCTGAGGGTGGCGGGAACATAGTAACTCCACCATTTCCCTGATGGTCTTACTAACAGTTTAAAACAATGACTGCTACACTTTCACGTCAACAATCACAATCGAATATTTGGGAACAGTTCTGCAACTGGGTAACTTCAACCGACAACCGCCTCTATGTGGGTTGGTTCGGCGTTCTGATGATTCCTTGCCTGCTTGCTGCTACAACTTGTTTCATTATCGCCTTCATCGGCGCACCACCTGTCGATATCGACGGTATCCGCGAACCAGTAGCTGGTTCTCTAATGTACGGAAACAACATCATCTCTGGTGCTGTTATCCCTTCGTCCAACGCAATTGGACTGCACTTCTACCCCATCTGGGAAGCTGCTTCACTTGATGAGTGGCTTTACAACGGTGGTCCTTTCCAACTCGTTGTTTTCCACTTCCTCATCGGCATCTATGCCTACATGGGTCGTGAATGGGAACTTTCTTACCGTCTAGGTATGCGTCCTTGGATCTGTGTTGCTTACTCTGCACCTGTTGCTGCTGCTTCTGCAGTGTTCCTGGTCTATCCTTTCGGTCAAGGTTCTTTCTCTGATGCAATGCCTCTTGGTATCTCTGGTACGTTTAACTACATGCTTGTGTTCCAGGCAGAACATAACATTCTGATGCACCCCTTCCATATGCTTGGAGTTGCTGGTGTCTTCGGTGGTTCTTTGTTCAGTGCAATGCACGGTTCGCTGGTTACTTCCTCGCTGGTTCGTGAAACTACCGAGCAAGAGTCGCAGAACTATGGTTACAAGTTCGGTCAAGAAGAAGAGACTTATAACATCGTTGCTGCTCATGGTTATTTTGGACGCCTTATTTTCCAATATGCTTCCTTCAATAACTCACGTTCTCTGCACTTCTTCCTTGCTGCCTGGCCTGTTGTCGGTATCTGGTTTACTGCCCTTGGTGTTTCTACGATGGCTTTCAATTTGAATGGCTTTAATTTCAATCAGTCAATCGTTGATAGTCAGAACCGTGTAGTTAACACCTGGGCTGATGTACTTAACCGTGCTGGTCTCGGAATGGAGGTAATGCACGAGCGTCAAGTTGTGCTTTGCGCTCTTTAAATCGGATGAATTGCTGGAAACCCCAAGTGGGCAATCAGCAGCCAAGTCCAGAGTACACTCTGGAAAGGTTCAGAGACTACCTGAGGGATATAGTTCCCTTAATAACAGGAATAAGCGTCCGACACCAGAAATGGTGATGATATAGTCCAATCCTGGTAGTAATACCAGATAGTTATGGGAAGTTTAAGAATGCACACAACTTCCCTCTTGACCTTGCAGCAGCAGAAGCAACACCAGTTGCCTTGACTGCTCCCGCAATCGGTTGATATAATGTTAAGGAACTCTTCGGAGTTCCTTTTTTTATAAATATTTAAGCACGAAAGAAAGCACGAAATGACTAAACTATACTCCGACCTGTATAGAACTTGTATGACCTGTGATGTTGAGAAGCACATTACCGAGTTTTATATGCGTGATAAAAAAACTGGAAGGAGGCACTCTGCCTGCAAAGAGTGTGATAAGGCAAGGGTGAAAGCAAGGCACCAAGCAAACCCACAAAAAACAAGAAATAACGATCTAAAAAGAAACTATGGCATAACTCTTGAAGAACATACAAAAATGTTTGAAGACCAGAATGGGAGATGTGCTATTTGTAGAAATGAAGGAAATGGTAAGTGGAAGAAGTTATGTGTAGACCATTGCCATACAACTGGTAAAGTAAGAAAACTTTTATGCCATCACTGCAACACCGCACTAGGACTTGTAGGTGATAACATAGATACCTTACATAAAATGATTGCATATCTCAATGTCTCATAATAATCAACATCATCCTATGGAACCCTGGATTATCTGGGCTGGTGTGGGTATGATGGTCTTTACTGTTCTTGTATTTGTCTTATTCACTCTCGGTCAGATGTATTGGGGATAAAAACTAAATATTTAAAAACTATCATAAATGAAAACTTTCAAACAGTTTATTTTGGAATGTTTGTCTGAAGGAATGACAACACAAAGCACTGCTGATAAACCTGGATTTAGTTCAAATGCTGATGATATTGGACCTGTTGCAGGAAGAAGTCCAAAAATGTTTTTCTTAGGTAGAAAATTTGTTAAAACATATTCTAATGGTAAGTCTAAAGCAGAAAAAATTTGGTTAGATTCTTTTAAAAAATATCAAAACTTGTGAATAAATTTATTTTAAGCATAAACACTCATTGACCTCTTTATTAAGTAATGTTAAGATAAATATGAGAAATACATAGGAGGTTATGACTTCTTCTACACTTTCACAACCAATTCAACAACGAGGATGGTTTGATGTCCTGGATGACTGGCTTAAACGAGATCGCTTTGTATTTGTGGGTTGGTCTGGACTATTACTTTTTCCCACTGCTTATCTTGCCCTTGGTGGCTGGCTTACTGGCACAACGTTTGTTACAAGCTGGTACACCCACGGGTTGGCGTCTAGTTACCTTGAGGGGGCTAATTTCCTTACGGCAGCTGTGTCAACGCCTGCAGATTCTATGGGTCATTCTCTTCTTCTACTTTGGGGTCCTGAGGCTCAAGGGGATATCGTCAGGTGGTTCCAACTTGGGGGACTATGGACTTTTGTGGCACTCCACGGATCTTTCGCTCTGATTGGATTCATGCTTAGGCAGTTTGAGATTGCCCGTCTTGTAGGCATTCGTCCTTATAATGCTATTGCCTTCTCTGGACCCATCGCAGTCTTCGTGAGCGTGTTCCTGATGTACCCTCTGGGGCAATCCAGTTGGTTCTTCGCACCTTCATTTGGTGTAGCAGCAATCTTCAGGTTCCTGCTGTTCCTGCAGGGTTTCCACAACTGGACCCTTAACCCCTTCCATATGATGGGAGTTGCTGGTATACTAGGAGGAGCATTGCTCTGTGCCATTCACGGAGCAACTGTAGAAAATACGCTGTATGAAGATGGAGATGCGTCAAACACATTTAAAGGTTTTGAACCTACTCAGGAAGAAGAAACCTATTCAATGGTTACTGCAAACAGATTCTGGTCTCAGATTTTTGGTATTGCTTTCAGTAATAAGCGTTGGTTGCATTTCTTTATGCTTTTCGTCCCTGTTATGGGTCTTTGGACTTCCAGCATCGGTATCATCGGTCTTGCTCTTAATCTACGTGCTTACGACTTTGTAAGTCAGGAAATTAGAGCAGCAGAGGACCCAGAGTTTGAAACGTTCTACACAAAGAACATTCTGTTAAACGAAGGTCTTCGTGCTTGGATGGCACCAGTAGATCAACCTGGAGCAAATTTCCAGTTTCCCGAAGAGGTCTTGCCAAGAGGCAACGCACTCTAAAAATAAATACAAGGAGTTCTCCGAACTCCTTTTTTTATGCTTCTCATTCTCATTCTTTTCCAACTTTTTGGAATCTTAATGTTTATATTATCTGTTATGCAAGACTTATGATATCCTCAACAACTCCATATAAACTAGCAGAGATCATTAGAGATACTTGGCCAAACCTTTACAGACCAGCAAAAGAAACCTATAATACAAAAAGTCAGAAGAAAAAGAATGTATGAGTATTGGGTAGTGACAGATAAAACCACAGGTAGAGTAATCGCACACTGTGGCGAAGAAAAAGATGCTCTAATGTTAATTGGATTTGATAAAGATAAAAGAACTTATCGCAAGCAAAAGTTCATCTTAGATCAAGTCATTACCATAACGTCAACGACAGACAAACAACTTCCTGGTCAACAAGGACTACCTGCAGCAAAAGAAGAACTTCCTCCTATGGATCTTCAGCAGCAAGTATGGTTACCTGAAGGACAAGGAGTTCCAGTTAACGCTAAATAACTTTCAGTTTTATAACGAATTATGAAGTTTACAGTTTATTCAAAAGATGGTTGCCCATATTGCACCAAAGTCCAACAAGTGCTAGAGTTGACGGGGTTGCAACATGTTGTTTATAAATTAAATGAAGATTTTACTAAAGATGAATTTTATTCTGAATTTGGATATGGTTCTACTTTCCCCCAAGTAATTTTGAATGATAAACATATTGGGGGATGTTCTGATACAGTACAATACCTTAAGGAGCAAAATCTAGTTTAATGAATAATAATCTTCACGAAGTTTATAATGACGTTGAAAAGGCTATTGATTATGCTTTTAACGGTCAATTTGTCTTAAAATTTTACGACTATCTAAAAGTTCGTGGAACAAAGAGAGTTGAGGTTGGAGAATTTATTGAAAGTTCTACAGCTCATGAAATCAATAATCTTGTGATGGACTTGGATGATTATCTTGAGGGTGGGTCTGATGAGATTCATAAACAACTTAGGGAGGGGTACGGTCATATTCCAAAACCCCAAGCAAGAAAAATAAGAAATTACCTATACGGTATTCTTGAGGATGCCTGGAGATATAATCATGATAAACGACCAGGAAGAAGAAAAAAGGAAACTAAATAAGTCAGGACCTCAAATTAACAGAGGCATTGAATTATTACTACGCAATAGGAGGAGGAAATCATTAACGCCAAAGACTTTTCAAGTGAAGTTTGGTAAAATGATTTCTCTCTTTCGAAGAGAGTTTCATTTCTTTATAGAATTTCACTTTGATGTTAGAAAAAAATAAACTCTCTGGAGAAGGAAAATGGAAACAGCATATGTAATAACATTTGTTACGATGTTCACATTGCTCTTTTTTATGGTAGGAGGTATAATTGGTTGGTTAACTTATAGACATTTACTAGAGTCAAGACCTCCATATTTACATCCAGAGTTCTTTGATGAAAATGGCCAGGTGATACCTGACGAAATAGTATCTGTACGATTTGAAAATAGCGATTACGATTATGACTACGACGACGAAATCGAAGAGAACGACGACTGAGAAACCGATTGAAACTCTTCCAACAAATCCTTTTGTATTTGAAGTATTAGAACTTGCATCTAAACAAAAGTCTAATGCAAAGAAAGTTGAAGTTCTTAAAACATACGAACATGATTCACTGAAAGCCATTTTTATTTGGAACTTTGATGAATCCGTAATTTCACTTCTTCCTGAAGGAGAAGTTCCGTATGCTAATGCGGAAGAACAATCTGTTTACTCAGGAACCCTATCTGAAAATCTGAGGAGAGAATCTCTAGGTGGAGAATCTGCTACAGGTCAAGATCTTGATGGTAGAGGAAAAACTTCTCTTCGAAGAGAGTATCAGAATCTTTATCATTATTTAAAGGGTGGTAATGATTCTTTAACTACCATCCGTAGAGAAATGATGTTTATCAATTTACTGCAAGGTCTTCATCCAAAAGAAGCAGAACTATTGATTCTTACAAAGGATAAGAAACTTACGGATAAATATAAGATATCTTTTGAAAATGTAAAAGAAGCATATCCCGATATTCAGTGGGGTGGGCGTTCATGACAGTAGCTGTAGGGGAAAAGAAGGAGATGGCAGAAAACAAAAATAAAATTAGTAAAGTTCTGCCGCATGAATATGGGTGCGAAATTCTTTTCGAAAAAACTACTATAGAAAAAGTAAAAGATTCATCACTTCCTAATGATGCATATTTGATTTGGTATAATTTTGAAGATAAAGAATATATTGATCTCGTAAGAGGAACAAGAGTACGTATTTTTGATATGTACTATGATAAGTATGGTCCTGATGTAGTTAGAAAAATTGATTTTGGATATGGTAGAACTAATCCAAAATTGTGGGGTATTAAGCAACCGGAGAAAAAGAAAAGGAAATGAGTGCAGGATTTGGTGCCGAAAGAGCAAAAAATGGCAAAGCAGTAGTTATAATCAATGATGATGAAGTAACTAAACTTCTAAAAAAATATAAAAAATTAAAGAAATATAGAAATTCATCATTATATAAAATTAAGACAATGGATGGTACTGAGACTATCATAAGTTCATTGTTGGACGAATTAGAAGTGGGACTTGACGATGGGCAAACATTATCTACTTAACTTATACGGATGTTCGTTTGTCCTTTTAGATGATGAACGTTGTCTTATAGATTTACTAGAAAATGCAGCAATTGCAAGTGGTGCTACTGTGGTTCAGACTATCTCTAAAAAGTTTGATCCACAAGGTGTCACTGTAATTTGTTTGTTGTCGGAAAGTCACATCAGTATTCATACTTGGCCTGAAGAAGGTAAGGCAGCAGTAGATGTATATACATGTGGCGATTGTAATCCAAAAATTGGATGTGATATGATTATTCATCAACTTTACGCGCAAAATCACACCTTAAGTTACATAGAACGGTAACAAAAGTTACAGAAGTTTTTGCATAACTATACTAACAGGTCTATAATGACCTTACGTTCATCCCTCTGGGACGGAAGTAAGCCGACGCGGAACGGAACGTTCATTCGCTATTCGCAAATAGCGAACGCAAACGCCGACTGAAGGAACGCTCTTTAACCTAAACCATTAAGGAGAACCCTAATGTCTAAAGTAGTATATCGCGGTGTTGAGTATGACACCCAAAAGCGTCTTGAGTATCAACAACAAATGATGCAGCAACCCCAACAGTACGACGAAACCTATCGTGGTGTTAAGTTTGTAAAGGAGGGGCACAAATGAAAAAACTCAATGTACTTCAACTCATTAAAGAGCAGAAGCAAAAAGAACAACGTCGTCATCAAGCACTCCTTGCAAATGCAGGAGCAGGAAAATGATTGCTACGATTGCTGCTATTACTGGTGCATCAACAGCATTTATTTTTTTAATCTATTTTGAAATTTTGTTGTTGAGTAAGTAAATATTTTAAGAGAGGGACTTGACTCCCTCTCTTTTTTTATGTATAATTACCTTTGTCGAGGTTGATAAAAATGGATAGAGAAAAACTTAGGTTAATTGTCAGAAACCTTGAGTCTCTGGTAGAATGTCTAAAGTCAGAGATTGAACCTAAAACTAAAGATCTTCAGTATGAGGAGATTAAGACTTTTTTAAACGATTACGACGAAGTATTTTATGACGAGGAAGATGAATACGATGTTCGATGATTTTGAGTTTATGAAACCAGAAGTAAAACTAATCAGTGTTACTCCTGACGCAGAAAAGCATATGGCATACTGTGCTCGCGTAAGTAACCCTGCAAATCAAGAGAATGAAAAGTTCTCTGGACTACTTAAGTATTGCATTCAACATCAGCACTGGAGTATCTTCGAACAAGCCAGTATGACAGTTGAGATTAATACCACAAGAGGCATTGCGGCTCAAATCCTTCGACACCGTTCGTTTACATTTCAAGAATTTTCACAACGGTATGCTGATGCCAATCTTCTGAATAATACTATTCCTCTTCCAGAACTGCGTCGTCAGGATACAAAGAATCGTCAGAACTCAATCGATGATATTCCTGATTATCTCAAACTGACTTTGCTTGAGGACATTCGCGTTCATTTTGAGAGTGCTCTACGCCTCTACAACCGCCTTCTGGATAAGGGAGTGGCAAAGGAGTGTGCTAGGTTTGTACTGCCCTTAGCGACGCCCACAAGACTCTATATGACTGGCTCTGTAAGGTCATGGATTCATTATATTGATCTTCGTTCATCTCACGGTACACAGAAGGAACATATGGAGATTGCAGAACTAGTTCGTTGTATTTTTACTTGTCAGTTCCCTGCAGTATCTGAAGCACTTGGTTGGTCTCGTGATGGGTGTACTGAGTGTATTGATCCCCCCTCAGTGATTATTGAATAAATATCCTTACATACAATGGAGGAATAAATTTGGCGACTTATCCTGTTATTAATAAAGACACAGGAGAACAAAAAGAAGTTGTTCTTAGTGTTTATGATTGGGACAAATGGAAACAAGATAATCCAGAGTGGGAAAGAGATTGGTCTGATCCATCTACTTGTCCCTCATCTGGAGAAGTGGGTGAGGTTTATGATAGACTTAAAAAATCTCATCCAGGGTGGAATGACGTTCTCCACAAAGCATCAAAAGTCCCAGGTTCAACAGTAAAACCAATTTAATTTTTTTATGGCAAGAAGAAAAAGAGTAGACGATCAACCTATTGGTGTTGGAATGACTGCAAAGCAAATGAAGCGCAGGAAGCCAATTAATTCCGATTTAATGAGGGATATAGAACCTCTCACAGATAATCAAAAACTTTTATATGAAGCATATGAAAAAGGTCAGCATATAGTTGCTTATGGGTGTGCGGGTACTGGTAAAACGTTTATTACTCTTTATAATGCACTTCAAGATGTTCTTGATGAAAGAACCCCTTTTGAAAAAATTTATATCGTTAGGTCTCTTGTCGCTACCCGTGAAATTGGTTTTCTTCCTGGTGATCATGAGGACAAGTCATCACTTTATCAAATTCCCTATAAGAATATGGTAAAGTACATGTTCCAACTGCCAACAGATGCAGATTTTGAAATGCTCTATGGAAACCTCAAAACTCAGGGAACGATTAGTTTTTGGAGCACTTCTTTTATTCGCGGAACTACTCTGGACAATGCAATCATTATTGTAGATGAATTTCAAAATCTAAACTATCATGAACTCGATAGTATCATTACTCGTGTTGGTGAGAACTCTAAGATTATGTTCTGTGGAGATGCTACTCAATCCGATTTGATTAAAACAAACGAAAGGAATGGTATTGTTGATTTTATGAAGGTTCTTCGTCTCATGCCTTCAATTGATATTATTGAGTTTGGTGTTGATGACATTGTTCGTAGTGGATTCGTTAAAGAATATATTCTCGCAAAAATGGAAGTTGGTGTATGAGTTTTATTCATCATAATTATTTGGGTGACATTGAGTTAGAGTGTAAAACAACAGAAAGCATCCGTCTCTATAATTTACCTAATGGAAACTGGGTGCCTTCTATTACTTCTGTTACTTCGTTTTATAATCGCCAAATTTTTGCAAAGTGGAGACAACGTGTTGGACTTGAAGAAGCAAATCGTATTACTAAAAGAGCCACTGCTAGGGGAACTGATTTTCACCAAGTTTGTCAGGACTACTTAGAAAATAAAGAACTTGTTTGGGATAATTATCAAGTCCTGACAAAACACATGTTTCATCATGCAAAACCTTATCTAGATAAGATAAATAATATTCATGCAATTGAAAGAACTCTTTATTCGGAATATCTTGGACTTGCTGGACGAGTTGATTGTATTGCCGAGTATGAGGGAGAGTTAGCAGTTATTGACTTTAAAACGTCAGACAAAATTAAACCAGAGGAGTGGATTGAAAACTACTTCGTACAGGAAACATTCTACGCTGCAGCATATTACGAACTTACTGGAAAAGTTGTTAAAAAACTTATCACACTCATGGTTACTCCTGGTGGTGAGGTAAAAGTATTTGACAAAAGGAATAAAGACGATTATATTAGACTATTAGTTCGTTATATCAAAGAATTTGTACATCACAATATTAGGTCAGATGGAGAATGAATTAGAGAAAGTATTAGAAAGTAAATTCTTTTGTCCGTCACGTTTCGCTCAGGAGATTGAAAGTCTCGTACAGGTAAACGTCGAGATGAATTACATTGATGCGATTATCTATTTCTGCGAACAAAACAACATTGATTTAGAATCAGTTCCTAAACTTATTTCAAAACCTTTGAAGGAAAAGATTAAGTATGAAGCAATGGAACTTAATTTTCTCAAGAAAACATCACGCGCTAAATTAGTTTTTTAATGATGCCATTTGATTCATATAAATGTTATCTGTCTTTGAAAAATCATTTTACAAAAGACAGTTATGATTACTTTAAGTATTGTGGTAAATCAAGAGCAACTATTCAATCTTTTTACAAAAGAAAAGATAGAATGTGGTTTGAGAAAATTGCAAGACAAAAAACAGATCAAGAAGTAGTTGATTTCTTCGTTGCCAATTTTGTATCTTGTCCTGATCCAGAAACACTTTGGATTGGTGAAATGATTAAAGAAGGAGAAGAAAGATATCAAAACTGGCAAAAGAAAGTTCAATCACTTTCGTATGTCTTTAAGGAAGAAAGTCAATCTTTATTTGAAGAAAATAAATTCGAGGATGTTTTTAAGTGTTCTAAGGGGCATCCACCTCTTCTAAAAAAGTTCCTGAGCGGGAAGATTAGCCTGGAAACCATGGTGATCTATGACCGAATATTCCTGTACGGGAATAAGTTTGATAAGAAACTTCAAGACCCAGTGTGGCAAACCGTCAGCAGGAGGATTAAAAAATATAATCCATTCCTAAATATTGACGTATTTCGTTTTAGGCGAATCTTAAAAGAAATTATCCTGGAGGATCAATGAGTTTCTTTAGTTCCGAAGTTGTCCGCGCAGAGATGACTGAAATTGCAGAACTTCAAGAACAAATTTATAACAACATCTTTAAGTTTCCAACAATGACTAAAAGTGAAAAACTAGAGCATGTTGAAGTTCTTGAAACTCTTTTAGATAAACAAAAAGTTCTTTATACAAGAATGAGTTTATCTGATGATCCTGAGGCAAAAGAAATGAAAGAACGCATTATTAGTTCTGCCATTATGATGGGAATGCCTCCTGGCACAGATATGAATATTATTCTTGGCAACATGTCAAAGATGCTTGAGATAATGAAGCAGCAGATTGACAAAACGGGTTCAGACCTGTAGAATAACGAAGTACACAAAGGCCAAATCTCAAACAATACGAGGTACACATGTCTAATTTCGCAAATCTTAAAAAGCAATCTTCTCTTGGTTCTCTGACTGAAAAGTTGGTAAAGCAAGTAGAAAAGATGAGTACTACTTCCAGTGGAGCCGATGATCGTCTCTGGAAACCGGAGATGGATAAGACTGGAGTAGGTTCTGCAGTTATCCGCTTTCTTCCTGCCCCTGATGGTGAGGAACTTCCTTGGATCAAAATGTATTCACATGCATTTCAAGGTACAGGTGGTTGGTATATTGAAAACTCCCTGACAACTCTAGGTCAAAAAGATCCCGTTTCGGAGTATAATCGTGGTCTTTGGAACAGTGGTAGTGACAAAGATAAGGATACTGTCCGTAAGCAAAAGCGTAAACTGTCCTACTACTCTAACATTTACGTAATTAAGGATCCCGCTAATCCTCAAAATGAAGGTAAGGTATTTCTGTTTAAGTATGGTAAGAAAATCTTTGATAAGATTCTGAATGCAATGCAACCAGAATTTGAAGATGAAGAACCCATCAATCCCTTTGATTTCTGGGCTGGTGCAAACTTCAAACTGAAGATTGTGAAGAAGGATGGTTATTGGAACTACGACAAGTCTGAGTTTGATCGTGTTGCTCCTCTCCTTGATGATGACGATGCACTTGAAGCAATTTGGAAGAAAGAATATTCTCTTTCTGCTATCACTGCTCCCGATCAGTTTAAGACTTATAAAGAACTTGAGACTCGTATGAACTATGTTCTCGGTCTGAGCCAGACTAATACTCCAGTTCAGTCTCGTGCTGTAGTCGAACAAGAAGATGAGTTTGAATCTTATTCTTCCACTCCTACTCGTGAGGATAAAGTTATGGAAGAATTGGAACAGTCTTATGTTCGCTCAAAGTCTCCTTCACTTCCTAAAATTACTCAGGATGATGATGAAGATGATGCTCTCTCTTACTTCCAGCGTCTTGCTGAAGATTGATTATTCGTAAAGTCTAGAATTATCTCCTCTCTTAAGGGTATCGCTCAAGTACTGAGTGCTACCCTTTTTATATGGCATAATTTCAGCAAGGTCATTAAACATTACATTTAGATATGCTGGTTTTAATATAAAAATATTTCTCTTTTTGTTTTCTACACCTAACTCATATTCAAAGTTTGTAATTGGATTTAAAATTGTTGATGAGGTTAGAGTTACATAATACCCAAGATTTGAGTCAAAGTATTCATAGTAGTATGAGTTTCCAGATAAACCACCAGCAAATAAAACTTCTTCAGCACCACTTGTGCTTAGAACTGGTGAAGCCACAGAAGGAACAGATGGTAAAGCATATGTGAAGGATATTGTTAGATTGGATGATGCATCAAGACTAATAGAAGTAACTTCATATCTTCCATTATAGATTGATTCTGATATATTATTAACTAGTACTTCTGAACCTACAGTTAAACCTTGAAGTCCAGTTTTTAATGTTATTGTTGCCGTATCCGTTGGAGTAATTCCATTTCCAGAAAACACCTGAGAAATTTTTGAATTACTCATTTCAATGAAGTTTCCATTTGTTCTCCAGGTATTTTTCATTTGAATGCCACCGGGAAGAATAACATTATTCAAAGAGTCTCTTGTCTCTATTGTTTCGTAATGATGCACTCCATTATAAAAATTATCATATGTTTCATATCTTTCTAACATTACTTTATCAAAAGTATTTTGTGAAAGAGGCCATTCAGTCTGGACGTTTAAGATATTATTAGAAAGTAGAACAACCCAATCTAAGGTTGAGTCTCCATAGAATTTAAAAGCAACATTATCTGGCCTTTCATCGCCTTGAATTTCATACTTCTCAAAAAAGGATAAGTTTTGAAAAATATCCTCACGTAATTTTGCTCTTCTGAATATATTTTTTACAGGAACATAATTTGAAATTTCTTGGTTGTTTATGTCCCTGTTTATGTACTCAAAATTTGGTACGTTTTTAAAGTAATGATTTGCCATATTAGTAACCTATTGAATGCTTTCCATCATAATCCTTATCATAAATTGGTTCTAGTTCTTGGAATGATAATGTCATACTATAAGAAACCATAGTTCCATCATCATAAGTCATATAAGTTCCGAGAGGTGTATAATCAACGGAGCAATTAAGAAGAGCACACTCTTTGATTTTGTTGATACCTGGATGTTCTGTTTCTTTACCTTTGTACTTATATTCAATAAGAAATGTATTTGGTGCAGTTAAAAATATATTATCTTTAGTTGTTCTTGGTGCCATATTTTTTTTAAAGAAATTGATAATTCTTTTTATATTTTCCGCTTCCTTTTGTTCTCTTGCAGACATCTGAAATCTGAAATCAAAAGGTCTTAATTGTGGACCTGTGAAAAGAAGTTCTAAGTTTGGGTTTAGTACAGAACCAAATCTTCCAAGGAGATTTTGTATACTAACTGCTTCTCCAGCAAGAGCAACTTTAACCGCATTGGCGTTTTTAATGACATCTCCTGTTGCTTCTCCCAGTTTTGTACCAAGTAATTGTCCTGCAGCATTTGCATCTGCAGCATTCATCAAACCAGTTGAAAGATTGACGGCTTTTCTTTCTATTGCATTTAAACTTGTACCTTGCCAATCTACAGAATTTGCATCAGTGATTGATGCCTGAACTGGTAAAAATACATGTCCTAAAGGTTTTTTTCCTTCTAGATTTGATGTTCTATCTCTACTTTGTATAGATGTAGTTGAAAGATTTCCGCTTGCAATATATTCTAGTGCAGTAAATTTAATTCTATCTTGAGCGGTTACCTTATCATCTTTATCCATACCTAGTGGATAAACCGCAATCATACTTGTGTTTTGATTTTGTGCTACTGTAGGTTTTACTCCTGTACTTACTGGAGTGCTGGATGGTCCATCTGGAGATGGTGTTGACGATGGGCTAGGTGCAGTAGGTGCTGGGTCTGATGGTTGTGGTGGTTGAGCTCCTGGAGTTCCTGATGTACTTCTTACTCCTGGAACTGCAAGATTTCTTCCGGTAACAGGTGCATTTTTATTGAATGCATATGCTCTTTCATTATTCAATCCAGCGATTGAATTTCCAGTATAAAAATCTTTTAGTAAAGCGTCATCTGAGTTGTAGTCTAACCCTACAGGCAAGTCTTTTCTTAAATTTGAAATGGAATCGCTTGCTGAAGGCGTCCATCCCCACTTTCCAGAACCACCTGTATCTTTTGATGAACTAAAAGTTGGAAATGATGTACCTAATCTAAACCATTCAGCATTACCATTGTTATAATCTATTAATATTCTTCCGGGAAGCATTTTACCACCCAATTTCATACCATAGTTGAAAGATGTTTGGTTTGCCATCAGAACTCCTCCTCACTTACAAGAGGATTAGTTATCTCAATTTTTTGTAGAGTATGAGACATTTATAGGAGTTTTTTATTTATTTAGACGGAATTTTGCATAAGGTATTGATAGCATCTCATCAAGTTCTTCATACTTTACAACGTGAAGTTTTCCTGCAACTTCTTCCCAAGTATATTGCCTACCTTCTCTCCAATGAAAATTGATTGCTTTGAATCCCCATCTTTCTAGTGAAGTGCAAGCAATCAGTGGATGTTGGTCGTATTCGATATTTGGTGTCTTTGGATTGTATATAAAGGTATAAAACTTTCCTGGCTCTGGATATAATACTTCCTCTTTCAAAGTATCCATAATAATCAGCATTAAATCTTCTGGGTCATTGGTTCCAGCATCATCAATTTTCTTTTTGAGTTCTCTCATTCTTTGAGGAACATTAGCATATTGACCGAAACCTTTTGCCATTAATTAAATAACTCCTCTTCGGTAATGACTTTAAACTCTAGCATCCTATCCGCACACCATTCTTTTGCTGCTTTCCATTTTGCTTGATTTACTGCATAGGTTTTGCATTCATACAGATATGATTTCGTTACTCTAGACCTTTGCTTTGGTGGAATTGTTTGTTTCTTTGGTTTCACTTCAATCACATAAGTTTTAATCTTACCCGAAGACTCTTGAACTTTGATAAGGTAATCTGGAAAGTATCGATGCACTCTACCATCCACGGGAGACACATAAGAAATACAAAATTCTTCAGACGCCCAAGAAATTATACTTGGATTGTGGTCGCAGTAATAACAAAACTTTCTCTCCCAACTACTTCGACATATAATATTATTTGGGTTTCCTTTATATTTTTCGGGATAGGATGGTTTATAGATGCTTTTAATACTTTCTGCCATTTGCTATCATACATAATATATCAGTAAAAATATTTATAGATGACTATAAATAGACCCCCTATCTATGATTTTGAGAATGAACAAAATGCGAGACCATATAATCCAACACCAGCTTCTGGAGTTCCTGTAATTCCTGCTCCCAGCATTCAAACTTCTGGTACAGGAAAAAGTCCGGGAACAGGTAGTCGTGTCACATCTAATCCTGGTGGTGCTCCACCACCAAAGAATTACAAAAGTGCGCTTCAAATAAAATCATTTTTATTGAGACCTTCACTGACTTCACATTTTCAGTGTTGGTTTAATCCACCAACATCTGTTAGGGCGGTGACAAATTATAATGATGATTTTATTTCAATATCTTGTACCGAAGCATCTCTTCCTGGGTCATCTATCATTACAAATGAAATTAATGATGATTATACTGGAGTCACTGAAAGACTAGGATATCGTAGGCAATATGATAATACTGTAGATTTTACTTTTTATGTTGATGGTGGAGTATTGAATAGTGGATATAATGTGATTAATTTTTTTGAGGGGTGGATGAGATATGCAATGGGAGAAACTTCTACTGCAGCAGATGGAAATTATAATTATAGAGTTGGATATCCTGATGGAGATAATGGATATAGAACTGAAATTTTTATTAATAAGTTTGAAAGGGATTTCAATGGAAATTATTTAAATTATACCTTCGTTAAGGCTTATCCAGTAAGCGTTGCCTCAATGCCAGTTTCTTATGATTCATCTCAGTTGCTTAAATGTACCGTCTCTTTCACTTTTAATAGATATATTCTTGCATCACGAGCATATGCACCAGAGTCTGAACCAACTCCATCAACGCCACCAGGGGTTCCAAAAAAACCAGAATATTATGGACCTGGATTGCCGGGAGAACAGGCAAATGAACTTCGAAGAGGTCTCCTCGAAGACTTTATTGTAAGACAGCAAAATAATCCTCTTTTTTAAGTATTTGAGAGAAGCAATAAATAATCACACTGAAGTTTCTATAGGACATTATGCCTTTACCTAAGATTTCTACGCCAACTTATGAACTTGAGTTGCCATCCACAAGACAAAAAATTAAGTATAGACCTTTTCTTGTAAGAGAGGAAAAACTTTTAGTTCTTGCTTTAGAGTCTGAAGATACCAAGCAAATTACTACAGCAATTAAAACTGTTATTAAGAATTGTATTGAAACAAAAAACGTCAAAGTAGAGTCTCTTCCAACCTTTGACATTGAATATCTTTTCCTTAACATCCGAGGTAAATCTGTCGGGGAAGAGATTGAAGTAAATGTTATTTGTCCTGATGATGAAGAGACAGTAGTTCCTGTAAAAATTTCTGTAGATGATATTCAAGTTTTAAGAGTTCCCGAACATAATAATAAAATAAAACTTGATGACTCTATTATGATGGAAATGAAGTATCCATCACTAGACCAGTTTATTAAGAGTAATTTTGATTTGTCCTCAGACAATACTATGGACCAGTCTTTTGAATTGATATCTTCTTGTATTGATAAAATTTATACAGAGGATGATGTATGGGTTGCTGCTGATGTTACTAAGAAAGAACTGTTAGAATTTCTAGACCAAATGAATTCGGTTCAATTTAAAGAAATCGAACAGTTCTTTGAGACGATGCCAAAACTTTCTCATAAGATTAAAGTTACAAATCCAAATACCGAAGTTGAAAGTGAAGTTGTTCTTGAAGGGTTATCAAGTTTTTTCGCATAGGAATGTCCCATATGGACTTAGAGAATTATTTTAAATTAAATTTTTCTCTCATTCAGTTCCATAAATATTCATTAACGGAGATTGAAAATATGATTCCTTGGGAAAGGGACGTTTATGTTGGACTATTAAAGAATCATCTCGAAGAAGAAGAATTTAAACAAAGACAACGCTAGCGATAAATGAACTCAGTATCCGAAAAAATCGATGAAAGAATTCTAAGGCTACTGGGTCTTAACTATACATATGACATTGATTATGATACCTATTATACTCTCATTAGAGAAGCGATGGTGTCTGGTGCAAAAAGATTGCCACCAGAAGAACTTGCTTTACTTGCAAATGAAAGAAAAAGAATAAGAGGTAAGAAGGGTAGATTTAAACCAAAGAGTCAGAAGATAAACGCAAATAAGATAGCGACGACTAAGTTTTTAAAACCAGCAGTACAACCATTATCAACTCCTTTAATTGCACCTGCAGGCGGAGTCCAATCTTCACAAATTCAACCTGCAAATTTGGCACCTCTTCAGGGACCTCTAGATTCTATTAAGAAAGTATTAGTTTCTTTCTTAGATTTTAAAGAAGATAGTGCCGACCAAGAAAGGAGAGACGCTGAGGCAAATAAAAGGTCAAAAAGAGAGGCTGGACTAGAGACTGTTAAGAAAGGAATGTCTGCCGTATCTGATGCGGTAAAGAAATTTATTTCTCCATTTCAAGGAATTATTGACCGTGTGTGGAGATTCCTATTCTTCACATTACTTGGTAATGCATTTACGCAATTAGTAAAATGGTTTCAAGACCCAAAAAATAAAAATAAAGTAGAAACTTTAAAGAGATTTGTAAAGGATTGGTGGCCTTCTTTACTTGGTGCTTTTGTTTTATTTTTCACACCATTTGGTAAATTTGTAAGAGGAATACTTGGAATCGTTGGTGGTTTAACTGGCAAACTAGTTGGTGCAATACCCAAGATTGCTGGGGCAATAAAAGGTCTCAGTAAAGTTTTACTTAATCCTTGGGTTGCTGTTCCTGCCGCAGCAATTGGTTTAGCAGCTGCTGCTAATGAAGTTACCGGGCAAAGAAAGGCAGCAGGAGTTCAAGCAGAAAATAAAGCACGGGCACAGACTGGAAAAGGTTTAGGTGCTCAGGGGACTGACACTATGACCGATAAGGTTCCTAGTGTTGGTAATATGGGTCCAACAACACCTTACGGACTCCTTCAGGGTGCTGCCCGTGGTGGTTCTGTGATGAATGGATATTCCGGTATAGACAATAACACGGGTCAAAGAATATCCGGATTTGGTCCTGATACTCAATTGATTGCAGCAATGCCTGGAGAGGTTGTTATTAATAAGAAAACTGTAGATGCTGTTGGTGCGGATACATTTTTAAGTCTAAACAGACATTATGGTGGTTCAGGTGCTAACCAACCTAAGTTTGGTAGATTCTTTAATACTGGGGGAATCGTTGGTGGGTTGATGAGTCTATTCAATAGACCTAGAGGACTCAGTACAAGAGGAGTCCAGGCTGGATTTACTGGTATGGCAAAACAGGGATTTGAAGCCATTATGGGGGGTGATAAGTTTAGACTTGGAGGATGGAAACCACAAATACTTGGTAGAGGTGCATACTCTGCACCTACGTTAAAAGGAGCTCAACGATATGCTGGTTCTGCAGGGTCTCTGGGTGGAACTCAAGTTCCTGGTGGTGTAGTTAAGACAATAGTTCCTGGAGGTGCAAGAGGTATAAACATTATTGAACCACAATCTGTTGTAAATCCGTCTACATTTGATAAGGGAAAGGTTTTGGCAGATAGATTACTTTCTGGTAGGTATTCAAATAGTCCTCTTGCAAATAGACTTCGTTCTCAGTTAACAAGTGGAGTAGCACAGAGAACTGGCATGGGATTTGGAAGAACGCTTTCCCGTGGCAGTGGATTATTAAATGCTCCTGTCATCAGTGATATGTTATTTCCGGAAGGAACATCATCATATAGTCAACTTACTGGACCTAATGCATATTATAATGCACCTGGATATAAAGGTCCTAGACCTATGCAGCGTATGGGTGGTGGATTGATTAAAGAGAATACTGGAATGGATATTCGTGGAGCAACAGCAGATAGACAAGCCATTTTCGCTCAACCTGGAGAGTATGTTCTTCCTGTTAATACTGTAAATCGTCTTGGAACTTCTCTCATTGATAAATTAGTTGCAATGACTGACAGTGACTCAAATGCAGCTAAACTTGGTTACAGGACAAAGAATATTCCACAGATAAAACCATTGACAAGAGATGGTTCTCAAAATGTTGTAACTCTACCACCAATAGTACAATCGTCTGGAATGAAAGGTGGTGGTAGTGCTGCTGCAGGTTCTAAAGTTCCAACATTCTCAGCAACTTCTTCTAGTGGAAGTTTTGATAGGTCTACTAATGCTAGTATTTACGGGATTGCTTGACGATGGCTATTAACGTTCAGAAGTTATTACCTGCAGCAAAGACATCCGCAATTGCAAAAATTGATGCAAGTAAAATTTCATCATCACTTGTAATCAATAAGAAGAATATTGATACAAAAAAATTAACTGCCCTATCAATTCGACGTAGTGAAGACAACGTAAGTATTGTAAAAAAATCTTTAATTGATATTGATGGTCTTTTGAAATCTGTATTAACTGAAGACCAAAAAACAGAAAGAACAAAGAGAATTCGAAAAGAGCAAGAAGAAAACGAACAAAGAGAAACGAAATTAGAAACTCCTAAAGAATCTAAGAAGTTTAATCTTCCAAAAGTTTCTCTTCCTGGAATGAGTTTCTTGGATAGAATTAAGAGATTCTTATTCTTTACCGCTCTTGGATGGTTGTTTACAAAATTCCAAGATCAACTCCCCAAATTAACTGGAATTATTAAAATCATTACACCAATAGCAGGTGTTGTTGAAAATGTATTCAAGTTTATTCTGGAGAGTGTTGTAAACTTTATAGACCGTGGATATCAAACTTACGATAAGATACGTGGTCTTGTAAAAACGGTTGGTGGCGAAAAGGCGCAGGGTGAATTTGATAAGATATCTGGAAAGTTAAATGAGTATATTAACTATGTTCTAATTGGGGGAATGGCACTCACAGGTGCTATTAATACCTTTGCAAATAATGCAAGAAAATATAAACCACCAAAACCAACTCCACAAGGAACTCCTAGAGGACCAGTTCCACAGAGAGGTCCAGTACAAAGAGTAGTTAGACCAGTACAGGCGGCTTCGATAAAGGCATCTAGAGCAGTCATTGGAAAGCAAGCAACACGTCAACTATTGAGACTTGCAAAAGGTCCTCTATCTAGATTACCTATTGTCGGAGCACTAGTTGAGTTTGGTCTTTCTTGGGCTCTTGGAGATAACCCTGGCAAAGCAGCATTCCGAGGAGTTGGAACTCTACTTCTTGGTGCTGTTGGTTCTTTAATTATGCCTGGGTTTGGAACTTTTATTGGTGGTTATGCTGGTGCAGAACTTGCTGGAAAATTATACGATGTTCTTTTTGCAAATAAGGCTCCTGGAACCCCAGTTCAAACTCAACGTCGTGGTGGAAAAGTTATCCGACGTTATGCAAAGGGCGGTCAAGTTTTGGGTGCTAGTGGAAGAACTCTAACAACTAAAAAATCCAAAAAACCATACATTCCACCTAAAGTAACACAACCCGGAAAAGATGTTGGTGGAAAGAAAAATATAAGAAAACTATTTCCAGACCCCTCGTACAAAATGAGTGTTGCTGAATGGAATTTAGCTGGAGGTGCTGGAACATATGCAGATTATGAAGAGCAATGGAAAAAACAAAAAGATAAACCAAATCCATATAAGGCATTAACTAATATAGCTGCGATCCTAAAGGATATTCCTTATGGTATCGGCACATTAATGGGTTCAGCGGTTGATGTTGCATTGGGACAAAAGACAGATGAAAATACTTTCAAGAGTATAAGTTTTGGTCTTGAGAATTTATTTGATACCTTTAGAAGTATTTCGAACAAAACTTCTCAAGGTGTTTTTGCCATTCAAAATCAAGTTCCTACAATGGCAACTGGGGGGCAAGTTTCTAGAACCTTTACTCCATCATCTCGTGCTGATGGCGATCCAATCAAAATTATTGGTACAAGTATCAAGCAGAGAGTAAATGAGTCAATTAGAGAAGTTCAAAAACAAATTTCTGTCAGAGGGGGGAAAAATATTCCATCTTCATTGTTTTCTTATGAACCTCCTCCACCCAAAACAAATTACAGTGGTTCATGGAAACCTGCTTCTCCAGGATATTTCAATGCAATTGAATATATTACTGGCGATAAAAATTATCCATCAAACTATGATTATGATGGACATGGAACTCCATTTAATTACCACGATCATATTGCTTTTGCTACTCCAAAGGATAAGGATAATGCAAAAAAGGCTTTATTGGCAGCAGGTATTCAGACAGGAAGTGAATATCTTGATAGAATTGGTGATCCGGGATATCACGGTTCCAATCAAGCAATTGATGTTCCCGGTCATCAATGGGGAGGAGCACCAGGTTCTCCTATAACACAAGCACAATATAATGGTTCTGCTCAAGTGAGAAGAGTATTGGGTATCGATAAAGTTCAACCAGTAAAAACAAAACCCGGTCAATTACCTTCATTGTTTGATAGACCTGGTGCAAATAAACCAGTTAAGCAAACTGGAATTGCTTCTTGGTATGGCCCAGGTTTTTATGGTAATAAGACTGCAAATGGGGAGACATTTCGTAAGGGAGATACTGAATATACTGCAGCTCACCCAACATTACCCTTTGGTACAAAAGTAACTGTTACAAATAAATCAAATGGGAAAAGTATTCAAGTTAGAATTAATGACCGTGGACCATTTAAAGCGGGTAGAATTATTGACTTGAATAAATCTGCAAGAGATGCTTTGGGGGGTCAAGACCTTACTGATGTTGATTTGAGTTATCAAGGTGGTGGTTATATTCCAAAACAAACTCCAAAGAATAAATCAGTGTCTCTCACATCATATCCTTCTTATGCTGATGGTGGCACAAGAATCATGATTCAACCAATCATTATTAAAGAGTCTGTTCCAATTCCAGTATCAAAACGTTCTGGTGGAGCAACTACCTTTATGGTTGCCGGTGGTGTAAATAGTAGTAATATGCAAAGTTTAGTCAGAGGATAAGATGCCAGCAGCAAACATTGCCGCACAAGCAGGTGAAGCTCAAATTAAATTATTCGAAGTTCATTCAAACTACAATCAACCTACTGATATCTCTAGTGGATGTATTGAGTTTGAGTACTATGAAAGTATCCTCGATAACAGTGTGAGAGCAACAGCAATGATTATTGATACTGGTTTCAGAAAATCTAAAGAGGGAACTGCTTCTGTAGAACAAGATGACTTAAACTTAACTGCTGGCGAAAAAGTTCATCTAAAGATTATTGATGGAAATCAATTCACTTTAGATTTAACTGGTACAAAGCAGATGAGAATTAAGGAAGTTAGAAATATTGATGAAAGTACTAACAAAATGATGTATGTTTTGGATTTATTCTCTAAGGAATCAATTGACAATGAACTTGAGAAATGTAGAGTAAAGAAAAGATATGACGGTAAAATATCAGATTCAGTTCAAAAGATTTTAAAAGATGTTCTAAAGACACAAAAAAATCTAGACATTGATACTACTTTAAACAAGTTAAGTTTTATTGGGAATGTAGAAAAACCTTTTTACAAAACTACTTGGTTAGCTCCAAGGTCTGCACCAGATGCTCCTGGTGCTAAAGGAGTTCTTGCTGGATTCTTTTTTTATGAAACTTATGATGGGTTCAAATTTAAATCTATTGATAAACTCTTCGAACAAAAACCAAAGAAGAAGTTTATATTTAATAACTTAATAGAAAAAACTCCACCTCAAGGATATGATGGAAAGATTTTAGATTATGCTTTTGATAGTACTTTAGATTTGAAAACTACTCTTCTCACAGGATCCCAATTAAACTCCAAATTGAAGGCAGTAAATTCTTTTGAAAGTGCGTATAGAGAAAACTCTTTTGACTCTAAGAAACAGTTTAATGATAAGAATACTGGTGGAAAGGAACAACCACAACTTGCGAAAGACCTTCAACTTCAACAAGAGACTTCTAAGATTTCTTATAAGTGGGATGACCCAGGATTTCTTGTTCCAGGAAAAAATTTAAAGGAACAACTTCCAAAATCAACTTATATTAACTATAGTAACGATGAGATTTTGAGACAGTCTTATATGAGATATAATAATCTATTCTCTATAAAACTTTCTATTTCTGTTAAGGGTGATATGAGTTTGAGAGCCGGTGACTTAGTTGCGTGTGATTTTCCAGAAATATCATCTAAGAAAAATACAGTTGTTAGTCAGAAGAAAAGTGGCATATATATGATAGTAGATGTATGTCACCATTTAACCAAAAACGGTTGCTTCACGAGAATGAATTTAGTGAGAGAATCTATAGGAAGAAAACCTTCGTAGTAAAAAAATGGAAAAATCACTTCAACAGCATATCAATAATGACAGGGATGAACTAGATAATCCAAACACAAGTAGTCAGCGTCGTCGTCATTTAGAGGGTGAACTTGATGCATTAGAGCAGTATCAAGTTAATCATCCAGATGACGACCATGATCCATCGTCTCTAGAACTTTATTGTGACGCCCATCCTGATGCTTTAGAATGTAGAGTTTATGATGACTAATGGCAGATCAATATAGAGATAGTTGCATCGACAGACAGAATGTTAATAGAAAAGGACTTAATGGGAATCCAGTTGACCCCATAAGGTTGTCTTTTTTTGATAAAGACGGGCAGAAGATCAGTGATGTTACAAGAAGTGAAGCAAATTGTATTGCAGGATTAAATTCTCAACAAAAATTTTATTTCCAAGATGGAAATGGTTATCTAAGAGAACTCTTAATTTCTGATGTAAATAAACTCTCTTCAAATGATTGTTTAAGATCTCCAACTATTTCAGGACAATTTACTTCTGGTGTCGGTAATGGCGACTCTGATTCAACATTAAATAGTGCTGTAGAACAAGCAAACGATCCTGCTATAAATCAATTATTAGACAAAGCTAAGATTGATATTCCCGCAGACCTAGGAGACTTCTGATATGAATCAGTACTCGGGTAACTTTGATTTAAACACGGTATCTTCTCTTCCAAGGTGGTTTGGTAGAGTAGTTTCTAGTGTTTCTTGGCAAGATAATATCGAGGCAGCGCATTTTGATCCAAAGAATCAGAAAGGATGGGGATATAGATATCGCGTAAGATATTTTGGATTACATTCTGGAAATACTCAAGATCTTCCTGACGAACAACTGCCAATGGCTAATGTTGTGATGCCAGTTACTTCTGGTTCTGGTTTGGGCGGATCTTATGATACTCCAGCAATATTAGCAGGAACAATAGTAACAGGATTTTTTCTTGATGGAATGGGAGGTCAAGAACCTTATATTGATGGGTTATTGATTAATTCAAATAATACTGTTCCAAAAAAACAACCTTCTGGTGATGATGGTGGTCTTCAACTTTTTAATGATACATATAAAGGGACAAGTTCACAAACAGGTTCTTTTGTTCCAGACTATTTGCAAACAATTAAAAAGATTGAAAGACCTTCGGCAGCAAGTAATCAATATAAAGTAACACCACAAAATAATTTAACCATAGCAGAATTGAGAGCAAGAACTAGAACATAAGAAAAATGACAGTACTTCCCGCAGGAACTCCTCAAACTAAAGATGTCGATCAGTCGCCAACGACGCATAGACATTCTCAGACTTTTACTGAGATCTCTAAAGTTGCTTGGCAGCAAGATATTGACCTTAGGAATGTAGTTCATATACAAAGTCCTTGCAAAAGTGACAATAGTTCAATGAAAGGTATTCAGAGAACTATTAAAAACTTACAAACAGACTTGGAGAGAATAAAGAGATTTTCAAATGTAAATTCTGCTGTTGATGCACTTACCCGCGAAGATCAAGAACCTGGAAAGTCTATTAAGAAGTTGGTTAATTTTGCAGCAACTGACATTTCTGGTTATGTTAAGAACATTCTAGGAAATGTTCGTGGTTGGGTGATGAATAAAGTGCAAGATGAGGCAAAAAAAAGATTACCGTTTTTGTTTCCAGGAGAGATGCCATCCTTTATCGATAAGTTGGATAAAGGTATAAATGGTATTTCTTGTGCTTTCGCTAAAATTGTAAGAGGTCTTGCTAAAACTGTTGGCAATTTATTACTACAGATGTTAGATAAGTTTCTCAACGGACCAATGTGTTTGATTGAAAATTTTATTTCTAACTTAGTCAAGAAAATTTTAAAACCAATTGAAAAGGCTATAAAGTCTGCTGTTAAACTTATTGATTCTGGTCTAGGTAAAGCGGCAAATCTTGCAACAAGTCTATTCAATGCACTAGATTATGTTACTGGTATTTTAAATTTCTTTAAGTGTGATGATGACAAAGCATGTCCTTCAGTTCAAGAAACAACTTTATCTGGAGCGGGTCAGAACAACCCTCAAGGTGGAGATCCTGTAGGTAAAAACCCATTCACTAGATTTTTATCTGCATCTGATAGTGCTCCAGCATGTCCGACTAATCCACAACTATGCGGTCCACCAAGAATTCAATTTTTTGGTGGGATGGGAATCGGTGCTATGGCTAATGCAATAATTAGTCCCAATTCCAATTCGATTATTGGATTTGATATTGTGAGTCGCGGTTTCAATTATCTCAATCCACCCTTTGCAAATATTGTAGATGAGTGTGGAACTGGGTCTGGTGGTGCGATAGTCGTTCAGACTAGGCCATATAGTGGAGGAGATCCTGCAAAAGGTGGTCTTGAAATAAAAAATATTGTTGTAACTGCTCCTGGTGATGGATATCTTCCTGCACCAGATGGGTCTTTAGGTGGAAATGGATTTGTTTGGAAGGAGTCGAATGAATGCTATGTCAAAAAAGCAAATGGAGACTATTATGTAGTTCCCGATTGTATAGAACCACCTTTAGCACCAGGTGATACTTTCTTTAGTTCTAAACCACCTGCACCAGCACCAAACTTAACATACTCTGTCGTTACTGCAATTGACGAAATATATGTTGAGGATCCTGGTTTTGGTTATCAACCAGGAGATACTTTACAAGTAGTTCCTGATAATGGTGCAGTATTAAAACCAATTATAAATGAAAGAGGAGAGATATCTCAAATTGAAGTGGTAAAACCTGGAGTTGGATTTGTAGATCTGCCAGAGATTGTCATAAATTCACCTACAGGTTATAATGCAAGATTAATACCAGTTCTTAGGGCAATTCCTGTAGAACAAATATCAATCCTTGGTGATGTTGCACCAGGAACAGAGGTAATTTCTGTTGTTGATTGTGTTGGTAGAGTGCCACCCAGAGAAACATTTGACATAGTACCGAGATAAAAATGGCAAAATCCAAAAATTACGAAACAAAGACAACAGGAACAAAGGACGGGCAACTAACCTTTGGAAGTATTCATTCCGATCAGGTAAAGTCTTCGGTCATGCTTCAGGGGCAAGAGTCTCTTGAGTATATTACGATAGACCAAACTGCTCCTAGAAAAAGATGGATGACCTCTAGATGTAGAGGTAGATATCAAGTTAAATGTGGTGATGATATTCCAAAGGATGAACTTGGGATGTGGTTCAATGCTGACAGAAGTGATATTCTAATTCAGACAAAAGGTAGATTGAGACTTGAAGCTGAAAATATTGACATAATTGCTCGTGGACCTGATCCAAGTAAGGGGATTGTTAATATTATTTCAAACGAAAGTGTAAATATTGAGACCAAAAAATTCACAGCAAATGCGAATGAATCCATCAGTATTTTTACTGACGGTAGTATGCAACAATCTGCAATAAATATTATGCGAATTTATGGTGGAAGCATTCAGAAGATGACTTCTATGAGTGCAGACAAAACACCATCGTTACCTATACTGGGTAAAATAGTACAACTAACAAAGCCGCAATCATAACTATGTCAAGTTCAAGTGATTTTGAATTAGTTCACGGACAACTCCACGTAACTAATAGAGCATCAAAACCAGAAGCATTGGGTAGAGGTTCTAAAAGTATTCATGGATCTGCATATTTTCAAGCACCAGTTCATATTGGAAAGGATAGTGATTATGGGAATGTTGAAGCATCCTTGATGATTGGTAGAGAAACAAATCCAGACACTCCATCAAATGCAAAGAGGTCTTTATTTGTAAAAGGTGATACTAAATTTGAAGGTGACGGTCAGACTCAAAACGCAGTCTACATCACAGGACCAACAACTGATGTTCTTTATATTGATGGTGATGTATTTGTTACTGGAAAAGTTGACTGTGGTAACAAAGGAAAATTGGCCGCAAGATTTGCAACTGCAGATGCTCTAGGAAAAACATTTGATATGGTTCATCCATCTAAAGGTAAAGGGTGGAGATTGTCTTATGCATGTGTGGAAGGACCTGAAATTGGTGTATATTTTAGAGGTAGAGTTACGAATAAAACTGAAATAAATCTTCCAGACTATTGGAAAGATTTGGTTCATGAAGATAGTATATCAGTGCAACTTCAACCAATTGGATCTCATCAAAACGTTATCGTGAAGAGATGGGATGATTCTAAAATTTATCTTCAATCAAATGGTGGAATGCCTATTGATTGCTTCTATCATGTTTATGCGGAAAGAAAAGATGTTAACCCACTTCATGTAGAATATGAGGGGAATAGTTGGAAAGACTATCCAGATCCGAATCACTTGAATAAAGATCCTGATGATGAGACTCGGAATTTGTTAGATCCACAGTACAGAGGCCCTAGAAACACGATTACCCGTTAGGGGGCTCTTGACGCGAACCCCCCACCGTGCTATGATACATGGGTAATCAACGGACGACCGAATGCAAGACGAGTACCTCTCACGCTGCGTTGTGGACCCCATCAAGCGTACAGTGTATCTGTACTCTAGCGAAGGGTCAGAGAAGCAAGTGACCTGTGATACCGTAGATGAGTTTATGAATGTGCTAGAGTTCGTTCGTGCTACAGTGGATGAAGAGACACTCTCATACGCAAGTCCTCTCTGAAACTAAAATGGACCTTTAATTCCATTTTAGGTCCAAAAAAATTCCCGGTAAAAATTGCCCCCTATTACTTTTTTGAAAAGTATGCCTTACAAAATCTCATACAAAGACCTTAAAGAGGAATCTGTCAAAACTACTCCAGAGAATGTAAAAGAAGCAAATGAGGCACTTTTCTCTGCAAAGTGGAATCTTCCCAAAGCAGCAAAACACTGTGGAATGTCACAAAAAGAAATGAAGTTGACATTCTGGGAGTATATCAAGTATAATCCTAGTACTTACAAAGCGTAAGTTTTTTTGGGAGCGTGGTGAAATTGGTAAACACACGACACTTAAAATGTCGCGGGCAGCGCCCTTGTCGGTTCAAGTCCGACCGTTCCTATGAGGTTCTTCCTCTAAATAAACAAAAGTAAAAAGACTATTCTATGAAATACAGAATAGATGCCAGATACGTTTGGTATAATCGCGGAACTCAAATAGTTCTAATGTATTTCATAAATCAAATTCCTTTTACTTTTGATGATCTTCCAGACGAATCAATATTCGATTTGGAATTAATCGAATTGGCAGATAACGAAAGAAGATTTGAACCAGAAGACCTTTATCAAGCATCATACTACTTAATGCTTGAAGAATGTCATCCTCTCTTATATGAGTTGGAACTGGAAAATCCAGAAATGTTACCTGCCGATTAATGCCCTTGTAGCTCAGTGGTAGAGCAACGGTTTTGTAAACCGTTGGTCGCTGGTTCAAATCCGGTCGGGGGCTTGAGTTCATAAAACTCCAAAAATGTCACTTATTTCACAAACTGACCGCGAGATGGTCATTGAAGCACTTGAATATTATGTTCAGAAACTTAAGGAAGATAACTGCACTCCTGCCTCTATCAGTGCATTCCAAACACTCCTTAACTGGGTCCAACTGGAGCACTTCAAACATGAAAGTTAATCTTTGGTATTGTAATGAAATGAAACAGTGGCGTTGGACGCTGACTGATGATTCACGACCTATTCTTAAGCAAGAATCTGGCCAGCAACCTCATCTGCGTGATGCAATGAATGATGTTGCAAACACTGTTGAATATATGTTAGAATGCAAACAAAGTGAGTAAAAATACCTAAATGAAATCTGACTTTTATATAGATAGGGTAGGCAAAGAAGAAATAAAAGAACTTCTTTATACCTATCATTATCTAAAAGACGAATCAAAAGATTTCAAAAGTGGATATAATTACTCTCTTTACCGCAAATCATTCACAGATGTCCTTAATATTGGCGGGTCTGTTGGTGTTTGTATTTTTACTGGTCTCCCAGTTCCAGAAATTGCCGTAGGTGCATTTGGTCTAGAAAGAAACGCACAAGAAGGTTTATTTGAACTTTCTCGTTTGTGTATAGACCCAGAAGTTCAAAAAGAAGAATATAATATTACATCATGGTTTGTCAGTCGTTGTATCAAGAGGTTTAGGAAAGATGCCCGCGTTCGTGCTATTCTTAGTTACGCTGATGCTAATCACCACATTGGAACTATATACAGAGCTTGTAATTTTACTTACTACGGTCTAACAGATCCCAAAAAAGACTTTTATTATGCTGACGGAACAAAACATTCTAGGGGTAGCGTCAAGGGTGCTGATGGTGAGTGGCGTAGTAGGAGTCGTAAACATCGGTATCTTATGGTTTTTGACAAGAAACTCAAAGAAAGGTTGACATGGAAAGAACAGTCGTGGTATAATAACTAAGACGATACTGAATCGTTACAGTGACCCAAAAAGTGTGACTTCAAAACCTCCTTCTGGAGGTTTTGTTGTATGATAAATAATCCATAACGGAACTATAAGCATTAATAAGATGGGTCTTTCACGTCTCGATAATTTTCTGAAATCAGTACGCGGAACGATTATATATGTTGATCCAAATAGTATTGACTCAACCGATAGTATTGAAAATCAAGGAAATAGTTTAACTAGACCATTTAAAACTCTTCAACGTGCCTTAATTGAAGTATCGAGATTTTCATATCAGGCAGGTTTGGATAATGATAGGTTTGGTAAGACAACTATTCTTCTATATCCAGGAGATCACCTAGTAGATAATAGACCTGGATGGATACCAAGTGGCAGTAATAATTATATTCTTCGTAATGGATCCACATCTAATGATTTTCCACCTTTAGATTTGAATTCCAATTTTGATTTAACTTCACCTGAAAATCAACTCTACAAAATGAACTCAGTTCATGGTGGAGTTATTGTTCCTAGAGGAACTTCGATTGTTGGTCTTGATTTAAGAAAGACTAGAATTCGTCCTTTATATGTTCCAGACCCAGAAAATGCAAATATTGATAGATCTGCTATTTTTAGAGTAACTGGTGCATGTTACCTTTGGCAGTTTACTGTTTTGGATGCAGATCCAAATGCATTTTCATATAAGGATTATACTACCAATAGTTTCTTACCTAATTTCTCTCACCATAAACTTACAGTATTTGAATATGCTGATGGTGTAAATCCGGTTAAAATTGATGACGCATTTTTAACTCATTATACGGATAGAACTGATCTTCAAATGTATTATGAGAAGGTTGGTCTTGCTTACGGTCAATCTTCTGGACGTGACGTTCAACCAGATTACCCATCAACATCAATTGATATTCAACCAAAAGTAGATGAATACCGTATTGTTGGTTCTCGCGGTGTTGATGTTGGAATTTCTAGCATTCGTGCTGGAGATGGTGTAATCACAAGCACAACAATTACAGTAGATCTTCAAGAATCAATTCCTGGGTTGGAAGTAGATACTCCAATTAAAATCTCTGGAGTTGACGCTGCAGGGTATAACGGACAATATGTTGTAAGTAAAGTTAATACTTCAACCCAAATTGAATATAAAGTTCAAAACTCACCGACAACTATTCTTCCTGGTACTGGATCTGCATCATTGGGTATTGTTGTTGATACAGTTACTTCAGCTTCTCCATATATTCTTAATATTACGATTAGATCCGTTTTTGGAATGTGTAGTTTGCTTGCAGATGGAAGCAAAGCATCTGGATTTAAGAGTATGGTTGTTGCATTATTTACTGGAGTTGGATTACAAAAAGATAGTAAAGCTTTTGTAAAGTATAATCAAACTTTAGGAATATATGAGGATAATAGTGTCTCAGGAAATGAAAATATTTCTTCAGATAGTCTGGCAGTATTTAAACCAGATTATGCAAACTATCATGTAAAATGTATAAATGATGCATATCTCCAATTAGTATCTGTTTTCTCAATTGGATATTACGAACAATTTGTATCGGAAAGTGGTGGAGATCAGTCTGTTAGTAACTCCAACTGTACTTTTGGAACAAAGGGACTTGTATCAAAAGGATTCAAGTCAAATGCATTTGCAAAAGATGATGTTGGTTATATTACTCACATAATACCACCCAAAGTAATAGAATCCGAAGAAGTAAATGTTGACTATCTTGCCATTGATGTCAGCAAAACTGTAAGTGCTGCAAATACTGGTAGATTGTATCTTTACGGTCAGGCAAATCAATCCGCTTTGCCTGAAGGTGTGATTGAAGGTTATCGCGTAGGTGCAAGAGTAAATGGATTATTGAATGTTTCAATTGTAAGAAGTGGAATATCTACTGAATATTTCGCAAAGATTGTAATGCCTGGTGGGGCAAATAACTCATCTGAGAAAAAGTATCTTGTTGGTAAAGATTCTGTAGGAGTTAGTAGTATTGCATCAAACACTATTACTTTTACTACTCCACACGCATTTATAAATGGGGAGACAGTTAGGGTATTATCAAACAACGGACATCTTCCAGATGGCATAGAGTCAAATCAGGTTTATTATGCAATTACTTCTGGAGTGGCATCTAATGCTATCAAACTAGCTAAAACTTTGAATGATACTGTTAGTCTGACTCCTATCGAAATTAATAATAGAGGTGGAATTTTAAATATTATTAGTAGAGTTTCTGATAAGAAACCAGGAGACATAGGACATCCAATTCAATATGATTCTTCAAATAGTAATTGGTATGTAAATGTATCTTCAGCATCAACTGAAAATACAATATATTCGGCAGTTGTTGGACTTGGAACAGTTGTACTTGGTTCGGCAACGCCAAGAACTTATATCAAGAGAAAACAAGATACTAGAAATGTCTTTGATACTGTTTATAGAATTCGCTATGTAATACCAGCAGATTCTCCAGTAACCGCAAGTGCTCCTCTAGATGGATACGTCATTCAAGAATCAAATACTTCAATTGCACCAACAAGCACTGAAGTTGCATATCAATTCAATCCTTCTGGCGCAACACTTGCAAACTCTACACAATTAAGAAATCAAAAACTAATTGCAAATGCAACCTGGACTGCAGAAACTGCAAAAATTGTAACAGAACTTCCCCATAACTTAGAAGTAGGTTCCAAAGTTGAAATCTTAAATATAAAGAGTACAAATAACACCAGTGGAATTGCTAATACAGCATTTAATGGAACATTCGTTGTTGCTGGTATTAGTAGCACCAAGGAGTTTTCAGTAGCTCTAAAAAATAATCCTGGAACATTTGCAAATAATACATCATTAAGGAGTACATCTTCTCCATATTTTAAGAAAAAAGAATTTAAGAATACTTACGTAGTTTACAAGAGTGAGGAAGTACAGAAGTATGTTGCTGGCGAAAGAGATGGAATTTACTATCTATTGGTTGCCAATGCGTCAAATTCTCCAACACTAGCTCCATTTACTGGAGAGAGATATTTACAACCACTTAAAAACCTTTATCCTCAAAGTAATAGAGATAATCCATTATCGGATCCTAAGGCATCCACTTCATTTGCTTTACCATCTCCATTGGGTCAAGTTGTTGTAGATGATCCTCAAAATAGTATCACTAAAGAAACTTTACAGAAAAAATTAACAGATTTAAAAGTTGGAATCGCTATTACTGATATTGTTTCGTCTTCAGTAGGAACAGCACATACTTTATATACAAAAATAGATCATGGTCTAAATCAAGTTACAAGCGTAAGTATTGTTGAGAGTGGTAATAACTATGGTTCTGGTAGTGGAAACGTTGAAACCTACTATAACTGTAAATTGGTTGGATATGGGGATTCTACATGTGGAAAAAATGCAACAGCAAGAGTTACAGTAAGTGCTGCTGGAACTATTTCTAATATTGCCATCATGGATGGTGGTAGTGCTTATGGTATTGGCAACACAATGACTGTTGTTGGTCTTGCAACCACTGCTGGATTCTCTCCTGCGCGATTAACTGTAAGCAAAATTAATAGCAATATTGGAGATACCTTAAATCTTTTTGGAATTATTGATAATACTTATGAAAACTATAATTCTTTGTATAGAATTGTAGGAATATCTACTGGAGCATCAAAGGAGATAATCGTATCTTCAGCATCAACTATTAGTAATATATCTACAACTGGTGTTGGTGTAACAATTGCAGCAAATTCTAATGTGGTGTTGACAGGCAAGACACTTAACGTGGATTCAATATCATATAATCCAGTTACTGGTTTGGGAACCGTAACAACAACTTTGGCTCACGGATTAAATGTAAATAGTCCAATTGCTATTGGTGGAGCATCACAATCTTTCTATAACGGACAGTTTGTTGTCAAGCAAGTTGTAGGACTTTCTACTTTTGTTGCTAATTTTGGTATTAGTACTTCAGCACCAGCAACTTCTGGTACTATTTTTGCATATAGACCAGGATTTGCTGCAGGTGGTGGAAGTGTCAATAAAGACAATGAAAATCTTGGCGGTAGACTTGTAGTTCCTTATGCTGGCATTACAACTACTCTTTCTGCAGCAATTACAAGTGAAGTTGCTACAACTATCAGTATTTCTAATGTTACGGATTATAATTTCCAAATTGGAGATTATCTGCAGATTGATGATGAAATTATGAGAATTAGAAGCACAGTAACAGGTAATCCAATTACTGTGTTCCGTGGAGTTCTTGGTACAAATAAGAGCACTCACGTTAATGGTTCTGTTGTAAGAAGAGTTAATCCTCAACCAATTGAATTTCGTAGAAACTCTTTAATTAGGGCTTCAGCACATACTTTTGAATATGTTGGATATGGTGCAGGTAATTACTCAACTGCTTTACCTGATAAGCAAAATAGAACTCTTAGTGCTAGTGAAGAATCTTTAGCACAAGCAACTAGAAAAGATGGTGGTGTTGTTGTATTCTCTGCAATGAATGCCGATGGTACTTTTTATACTAACAATAAGAAAGTAAACCCAACAACAGGACAAGAAGAATATATCGATAGTCCAATACAGACAACTGTTGGTGAGGACTTTACTTCTGGAGTAAATGGTGGATTTAATGTATTAAGTCCTCTTGAGGTATCTGTTAAGCGTTCTATTCGTGTTGATGGTGGAGATGATAATACTATCATTTCTAAATTTGATGGTCCTGTTATCTTTAATAACAAAATTTCATCACTTTCTACAAAGGGAATTGAAGCCAATTCTTTACTCTTACAGGGAGACCAGAGTATACCTAGAAAATATACCGTAGGTATTTCCACTCCAACAGAATCTGCAAACCCAGGTGACGTAACGTATAATGCACTTCCGGCAATAAATGATTATATTGGATGGGTTTATACTTCTAACAATAGATGGGAGAAGTTTGGATATATTGGAAGATTTGGTGTAGGTATTTCCTCTTCTGGTTCTTATGTTGGATTCTCAACCTTACTTAACTTAAGGTCTGGTATTGGAGCAACTATTACAACTCAGCATGATAGTATCAGTGGAATTACCACATTAACCTTTGATGCGAGTCCTCTTCGTGTTGGTGTCTCTACAGGATTGGGTCTTACAAAAACTTTTGTTGGAGTTGCTACTGAACTTAACTTTGTTGGGTATGGTGTCAGTATTCGTGCAGTTCAAAATGCAGGAATTGCTAGCATAACATTTGATGCTACAGGTGGGGGAACTGGATTCCCAGGAGCACCAGTAAATTCTATACAGTATAATGATGGTGGATTCTTTAGAGGGTCAAGTGCATTAAGTTTTGATGGAACTAATGTTTTCGTCGGAAACGCAATAGGAATTAATTCATCAATACCATCTACAAAATTTGATATCTTCTCTACTTCTGGTGGAGCAGTTCGTATTAGATCCACAAGTCTTACTGGAAATATTCTAAGAATTGATGCTGGAAGTGTTGATGATCCAACACCTTTTGTTGTTGATTTCAGTGGAAATGTTGGTATACATACAACAACTCCAAATGGAGCTTTAGATGTTACTGGAAATATTGTAGTTGCTGGTGGCAGTATTAGAATTTATGAGTCCGATAGAAGTAACTTCATTGGACTTCAAGTTCCCACATTAAATACAAACTATACATTAACGCTTCCTTCTACTGTTGGAACTGCAAGCAGTGTGTTGAGAACCATTGGTTCTGGAGTTCTTGATTGGATTGCACCAGCAGCAGTTGTTGCTGAAGTCTTAACTAGTACAGACTTCTTAAATGAGGGAGAAACAAATCTTTACTTTAATGAAGAGAGAGTTCAAGATGCCATTGGTGCAGCAATCAATACTGGAATTCAGACGGGTATTAGCGTCACTTATGATGATACTAACAATAGAATAAACTTTGATAATAGTTTCTCACTATATCCATACACAACCAAAGGATTCAATATGCCTCTTTGATGCTTACCCCAACTCTGGAATTATTACTATATTATACGCAGACACACCAGTTGCAGAAAATGTCTGAGTTGGGGCAAGCATTATTTCTGTGGGTAGTGCAGCAGCAGTTCCCGTCGATGCTGTAGTGAGTGAATTGTTTGCTGAAGTTGAACTTGCGCTTGTATAAGCAAGATTTCTTCCAATAGCAGATAATCCAGTGCTGCTTATTGAAATTCCAGCCCAACTCATAGCAATATTGGTTCCTGCCATATAGTTGATAATTACTCTCACATTTTGACCTGTGTTATTTGTATAACCAACGTTGCTTGCGCCACTTAATACTTGGGATGCCATATTTCCAAAAATACTTTTTATTATTTAGTTTTTATAAATAACTAAAATAGTGCAAGGGGAGAGTGAACCTTGGGAATAAACAAGAACTTTGTAGTAAAACACGGTTTAGAGGTTAATACAAATCTTGTCCTTGCTAATGCGGATACGGGTAGAGTTGGACTGGGAACAACAAATCCAATATCCGAGTTAGACTTATTTTCTGCTAATGAAGCAAAACTTTCTGTAAGAAGTCCTGAAGGACAATCACTTGTAGATATTGATTCGGGAATTACATCAACATCTCAGTTAAGATTCAAACAGAATGGGGTTTTGAAGGGAGATATTTCCTTTAACTCTCAAACTTTAGATGTTTTAGAAATAAATTCATCTACTGATAAGAGTGTTGTTCTTGCAACCGGTGGGGGTAAGGTTGGAATAGCAACCACAAATCCAACTTCGGAATTGACAGTTTCTGGAGATGTTTTTGTATCTAATGATGTTCTTGTAAATGGAATTTCGACTTTCTCTGGTATAACAACTGTTACTGGAGAAACTCTATTTTCAAAACAATTAAATGTTTCTGGAGTTTCAACATTCAATGCTGATGTTGATCTTATTCAAGATTTAAACGTAAATGGAAATTTAACTTTAACTGGCATTGGAACTTTTGTTGGATTTTCAACTTTTAATAACAACGTTTATGTTGCCGGAATATCAACATTTAATGGTCTCATTGATGCAAATGGTGGAGCAACAATCGATAATGTAAGAATCGGTATTGCGGATGATAATGAAATTGACACTTCTTCTGGAAATCTAACACTTGATTCAAGTGCAGGTACGGTAATTGTTGACGACCAACTATCGGTAGTTGGAGTATCAACATTTTCAAATAGAGTTATATTTAACAGTACAAATTCTATCCAAATTCCTGTTGGGACAACAGCACAAAGAGACTCTGTTGGTGTAGCTGTAACGGGACAAATACGATATAACACAGAATTCTCAACCTTTGAAGGTTATGGACCAGGTGGTTCTTGGGGTTCTCTTGGTGGCGTCAAGGATGTTGATGGTAACACCTATATTATTCCAGAATCATCTCCTGGAGCAAATGAAAATATTCTATATTTTTATAATAATGGAGCGTTGTCTGCCACTATTTCGTCAACTTCAACAAACATTAATACAAACACAAATATCAGTGGTGTTGTCACTGCATCTACATTTTACGGTCAAGGCGGTGCATTGACTTTAGGAACACCTACAGACTCTAGTATCACTAGCAACGGAGCACTTAATACTTTTACTGGAAGCACAAAGTTAGTTGATAGTGTTGATGACTTAAATGAACTTGCATTTAATATCATAAGAAATACTGCAGTTACTAATGTAGATTTCTCTTCAAGTTCACTAGCTGGTGGTTCTCCATTATCAATTACTCTATCAGTTACAAGTTCTGGAAATGCTAATCGTTATGATGTTGATTGGGGAGATGGTACATCAACCTCCAATTATACCTCTGCATCTATTCCACATACATATACTCAACCAGCAGGTGGATTATTCTCAATATCTCTAGTTGCTAAGAATAATTCTGGAATTGGTGCAGGAAGTAGTTATTCTACAGCAAAGAGCAATTATATTACAGTTTACACCCCAAATCCAGTAGTTTCCTTCGATTTATATAGAACATCTACTGGAGGTTCTGTTCTTTCAGGTAATGACTTATATGTGGTTGAAGGTCAATCTTTATACCTAGATAATAACACTTCGAATACAAGTGGAGCAACTGTTAATTATACGATGAACTGGGGAGATGGTTCATCAAATGATTCTATTGCAAATAATACTGCTTCTGGTGGTGCTGATGTTTCTGCCTCAAGACTACAGCATACTTGGGTTGAAGGAACAAATAGTTCTACAACCAGAGATACGCTCACTCTAACTCTAAACGCGCATAATACTGCAGACCCTGCTGTTATTCCTGCTGTTGGAACTGGACTGTTGAAAGTTTATGATGATGCACCTGCAGCACCAGATGGACTAAGCAGCAAAACACTATCAAACGTCACTAGCACTGGAACAAACCCAAGACTTGTTTCTGGATTTACTGATAATACTGGAGGTACTACATTATCTGCTGGTAATGATGTTACTCGTGTAACTGGTGGAACTGCTGAAGCTACGGCAACTTCTACATTTGCTTATAATGCAAATAGTGGAACTCTTACAGCACATGTAAACGGATCCTCTGATGGTTCTAGAGTATTGACTAGTGGAGATGATTCTGGAACTTACACAAGTCTTGTAATTACTGAAGAAAGTGATTATCAGTTATTGAATTCTTCTGGTTCAACTACAACTTTTGCGGCAAGTATTTATTATCCTGGACTGTATAAAGGATTTAAGGCAAAAGTTTCAAAAGCAGTTTCTGCTTTAAGCGTTGGTGTGAATAGTATGAGATTGCTTCATAGTGTTACTGGTAACACAAACGCAGTGCAGTTTGTTAAAGATGATGTAACTGCCACACCTGTTGTAAGTATTTCGACTGCAACACTTGCAGAAAACGTTGCTGGTACTTATCGCTATGTTTCTGGTATTCCTTATTACAACAGTGGTTCGCCATCTCTTACTTTGTCTGGATTGACAGTTACAAATCTCACAGGACAGACATATACAAACCAGTCTGATATTGTTGAGGTTGATAATGGCACAAATCAAGAAGGAACTTCTAGTGTGGCTATAGTAGATAGTGATTACACATATTCTCAAATTAATGGTCCTTCAAGTATGTTAAGTGGTGGAATTCCCATCGCTAACGTTGGAGTATCTTCTCCATATGCTATTTCAAGTTTGACAGTTCCAATCACATCCTCAAGTGTAAGAACTATTGATAGAGTCAGAGTTCGTGCCAAGAATGTAAACGGAACCAGTAGCTACACAAGTGATATTTCGACTAACATCCAAGTACATACCGCAGCACAATCCGGAATTTCTGAGGTTTCAATAGCAGTTCCTTCTGGACTTGGTGATGGAACCTACACTGATAATGGAATAAGAATTTATAATTTTGGTCCTGGAGTTACTACAACAACTCCTTCCTATAATGGAGCAACTAATTTCTATACTAACAATCCATATTCTGAATCATCTTCTCCAGCAGGAATTACTACAACGGCAGAATCTGTCGTCAGATTGGGTGCTATCACCCATAACCAAGTAAATTACTCGACTGGTTATCTTCCAGTTGGTCCTAATTTTTCATCTGGAAGAAGTGGAACTCAGTATTTTACTTTTGCATTTAGAAGGAGGGTTGTTGCTAACTTTGACATCAATATCACAAGTTCCACTGGTGTCGCTGGTGTTTGGATTGCTGCACCCGGAACAAGCATAGATACTACAAGTGGATTAAATGGTTGGTTAAGAGCAGACACTGCTTATGGAGGTTCTGGAGTTCCTGGTAGTGGACCGGGTGGAAATGGTTCTGATGGTTGTGCTTTCACTAATGGAGATAGAATTATTGCATCAACATCTTTAAGTGGTGGTTATACTATGACACTAGGTAGCGAAAACATGAGTAATGCTACTGGTAATGTTGTTCTTATAAGAATTGCTTTGGCATCAGGGCAATCCGTAACAAGTCTTAGTATAGGAGCTGCAGCGTAAAATGGCTATTTCAAACGATCAGAAGATAGACTATCTCTGGAAAAAAATTGGTTATGGTAGAGCGAAGACTGATACTGCAGCAATTAAGGATGCAGTAAACGAATCCATCTCAAGTGCGTTATTATTGAGAGGTGATAACGTCTGGGCTCAATCAAATCTAATACCAACAACTATTCCTGTCAGTAGCACATCAGTAGTTACCTTATATCCAACATCACTACCTGTTGAATGCACTGCAGATACCACTTCATCTACAAATAGAACCTGGAAAACAAACATTACCGATTGGATTCCACCAGAAATTGGTTCTACTTATCTTGTAAAAGTCTACGTTCATACATCAGGCAATGCTGCAACCGCTGCTGCATCTGGAACTCAATTAGTTGCTGCTGGTTCTGGTAATAATGATGAATGGTTCTTTGACTACCAATCAGGAACTTTAAACTTTATTGGAACAAACCTTCCAAGTGGAGTTAACTTTACTGGAAAGAGTGTTTATATTAGCGGTGCAGTTTATAGTGGAATTAAAGGAGTAGCACCAGTTGGTGCAGCAAACACATTTACTGATATCAACCTAACTGGAAACTTAAGTGTAACCGGAGTTTCTACTTTTGTTGGTGGTATTCGTGGTATTGGTATTCAATCCGGAAGTGTTAATGTAACAACTGGAATTATAACAGCATTAAACTTTGTTGGTGCTGGAAATTCAATTTCATATAATGCTGGTACAAAAACTGTTGATATTAGCATTGGTGGAGGAAATTGGGAATATGAGAATCCTTCCGATACTTATTTCAGCGATATTTACAGATTAAATGGAAATGTTGGTCTTGGTACATTTAATCCAACAGCAAAACTTGACGTTCATGGAAGTGCAATAATCACTGGAATTGTCACTGCTGGATTATTTGTAGGTGATGGTTCTGGATTAACTGGAGTTGTTGCTGCAGGCACTGGAGTTGAAGTTAGAGATGATAACACTTTAATTGGAGTTGCCTCCGTATTTGATTATGGTTCAAATTTATCAGTTCTTTTTTCTGCAGGCATTGCTACAGTTGTTTCAACTGGAGGAGGACAATGGGTAACAACTGCCGCAGGTATTCACACATTATCTAATGTTGGAATTGGAAGTACAATCCCAACAAGTGCTCTTACAGTTCAAGGAAATGTTCTTATATCTGGTATAACAACATCTAGTGGATATAATGTTCCCTCCGCAAATGATTATAAAATCAATGGTACTACAGTTCTCAATAGTACAACGTTGGGATCTGGTATTCTCAATTCATCGCTGACTTCTGTTGGAACATTATCTCGATTGGTCGTATCTGGTGTAACAACATCCAGTGGTTATAATGCCACCACTGGTACTGATTATAAAATTAATGGAAGCACCGTTCTTGATTCAACTACACTTGGTTCTGGTGTTGTCAATTCATCATTAACCTCTGTTGGAACTCTTGCTGGTGGCCTCAACATTGCTTCGGGTCAAACATATAGAGTTAATGGAACTTCTGTTCTTGATGCAACTACACTAGGTTCTGGAGTAGTTAACTCATCATTAACTTCTGTTGGAACTTTAGGTTCTCTAAATGTTTCTGGAACATCAACCTTTGCTGGTATTACAACTGTCACGGGAACAACACTGTTTTCCAGACAATTAAGTGTCTCTGGAATCGTAACAACAGGTACTCTTAATCTAATCACTGGCAATACCTACCAAATTGCAGGTGTTAATGTTCTATCTGCAACAACTTTGGGTGCAAACGTTGTTACTTCATCACTAACTTCCGTTGGAACTCTTGCTGCTGGCCTTAATATTGCTTCAGGACAAACATACAGAGTTAATGGTACTGCAGTTCTTGATGCAACTACATTAGGTTCTGGTGTCGTTAATTCATCATTGACTTCTGTAGGATCATTAACAGCACTGCGTGTTAGTGGATTGACTACATTCGCTCAAACTGTAGAGTTAGATGCTGCTCTTAGAGACATTGACAATAATGTAGGTGCTGGTGGGTCTATTCTTGTTTCTACAGGAACTGGTGTTCGTTGGACTGCACCTTTTGCTGCAGGTATTCAAGGTCTTCAGGGAACCACAGGTACTACTGGTCCTACTGGAGCACAAGGGACAACAGGTACTCAAGGAACAACTGGTCCTACTGGAGCACAAGGGACAACAGGTACTCAAGGAACCACAGGTACTACGGGTCCTACTGGGGCCCAAGGAACAACAGGTACTCAAGGAACAACTGGTGCTACGGGTCCTACTGGGGCCCAAGGAACAACAGGTACTACTGGTACTACAGGTACTCAAGGTACTACGGGAGCCCAAGGAACAACTGGTGCTACAGGTACTACTGGTCCTACTGGGGCCCAAGGAACAACAGGTGCTACGGGTCCTACTGGAGCACAAGGAACCACAGGCACTCAAGGAACCACAGGTACTACGGGTCCTACTGGAGCACAGGGTACTACAGGGACTCAAGGAGCTACAGGAAGTGGAGGTTCGATTACGGATGATACTTCTACAAATGCTACATTATATCCATTATTCCAAAGCGCAACTTCAGGAACTTTAGTTAATGTTAGGGTTTCTTCACCAAACCTCCAGTTTAATCCTGCAACTGGAACTTTGTCGGCCACAATATTCACATCACTATCTGACAAAACTCAAAAGACCAACATAAGACCTATAGATAATTCAATTGAACTTGTGAAACAACTTGAAGGAGTTCGTTATGATTGGATAAATAATCAAAAACCTTCAATTGGTGTTATCGCACAAGATATTGAAAAAGTACTTCCCGAAGTAGTTGAGATGAATAGCAACGGATTAAAATCAGTCTCTTATGGAAATATTGTTGGGGTATTAATTGAAGCAATTAAAGAGCAGCAAATTCGTATCGAAGAGTTGGAGAGAAAGTTAAATGCCTAATCAGTTTTTCTCCCCAGAAGGAGATTTAGAAAATTATTTTGTAACTGAGTATTGGTTAATAGACCAATATGTTGGTGATGAGTTGTGGGCTTGGGGTAATGCCATTAATGGAAGACTAGGAAATGCCACAACAACACCTATCAGAAGTACTCCCGTAACAACATCTTCTGGCGGAATTAATTGGAAATTGCCATCCGGGACAAGTAATGCTTCAGCAGCAATCAAAACTGACGGAACTCTATGGGTTTGGGGAACCAATACTGCGGGAGGACTTGCTCTAGGTCCGTCAACTGCCAGTCCACTAACCCCAGTCACTACATTTGCAGGAGGAAACAACTGGAAATCTTTATCTGGAACTACCTCAGCAATCAAAACTGATGGAACTTTATGGGTTTGGGGTAGTGCTACTGGTGGAAGACTAGGAAATGCCACAACAACACCTAACAGAAGTACTCCTGTAACAACATTTGCGGGAGGAAACAACTGGAAACAAGTTTCGGGCACTGCAGCAGTTAAAACTGATGGAACTTTATGGGTCTGGGGTGATCAGGCTAGGGGGAGACTTGGAAACGGAGTAACAACAGGCAGTATATCCACTCCGGTCACAACATTTGCTGGAGGAAATAACTGGAAACAAGTTTCTACGGGTGGTCAATCTTGCGCAGCAGTTAAAACTGATGGAACATTATGGACTTGGGGTAATGGTTCTAATGGAAGACTTGGAAACGGAGTAACAACAGGCAGTATATCCACTCCGGTCACAACATTTGCTGGAGGAAATAACTGGAAACAAGTGAGTTGTGGTGATATACATGTAGCAGCAATCAAGACTGATGGAACATTGTGGACTTGGGGTTATGGTAATAATGGAAGACTTGGAAACGCAGTAACAACAGGTAACATAAGTACTCCAGTCACCACTTTTGCTGGAGGAACTAATTGGAAACAAGTTTCTGGTGGAGACCTTGTTTCTGCAGCAATTAAAACTGATGGAACCTTATGGATTTGGGGTTCTGCTGTTAATGGGTCACTGGGAAATACTTTTAGCAGTAGTGCAATTTCAATACCTACTCCAATTACAACATTTATGGGAGGAACTAATTGGAAATATGTATCTGTAAACAGCGATGGACCTATGGCAGTCTTCTCCGGAACCACACCAGACCTTCCAATCTCATAAATACCTAAAAAATAACTATGGAAATCGCACTCATTCATAATAACTCATTAGAACTTGGTCCAATGGGATTTAATGTGAAATACATTAATGCCGATTTAGAAGACCTTGAAGTAGAAGAAAGAATTTCTCCACAAAGTTATACAGACCTTCCAATTCATTTTAGTGATGGTCTTACACATCTTCTACTAATTGAAAAAGTAATTCCAGAACACGATCCAAAGTATCATAATATCGGAAATCTTACTTGGGAAATTATTGAAGAAGATAATATTCCAGTTAAAGTTAGATTTGCTTACCCAATTGTTGATAAGACACTAGAAGAAGTCAAAGCACTTCGTAAGCAAGAAGTTTCACCATATAGAAGAGAAAAAGAAAATACTACAATTACTCTAGATATTAATGGAACTTCTGTTCAAGTATCAACCTCAAGAGAAGAAAGAGTATTGTTGGCGAGTAAGTTAAGTGCAGCACCAGCATCTTGCAATTATAAGTTCTTGAGTGGTTGGTTAGAAGTTACCGCAGAAAATCTTCAGTATATTGTGAGTGAAATTGATAAAGTCGTTCAAGCAGCATTTGATTGGGAACTTGCAAAACTTCAAGAAATTGATGCCTGTACGACAATTGATGAAGTTTATGATGTAATTGTGAGAGAACTTCCTGAAGCAATCCAACCACCAGTAGCATAGTAAAATGAGTTCCAATCAGAGAGTAACTACTAACTTTAGAAGAAGTAATGGTGTTGATGTTGCTTATGAATTTATAACTAAAGATTATTTGATGAGTGTTTATCCTGGTATCGCTCAAGAACTTGGAAAGACTCCAGAGTTGTGGGTTTGGGGAGGTAATAATTATGGACAATTGGGAACAAATAATCTGAGTCAGTCTTTTAACCCAGTCACCACACTTGCGGGAGGATCAAACTGGAGATCTGTTTCCTGTGGAAGACGCCACACTGCAGCAATTAAAACTGATGGAACACTATGGACCTGGGGATATAATAATTATGGGCAACTTGGAAATGCAACAACAGCAAATCGATCCACTCCATCGACCACATTTGCAGGAGGAACCAACTGGAAACAAGTTGCGGGTGGATTTACTAGCACAACAGCAATAAAAACTGATGGAACTTTGTGGATTTGGGGAAGAGGAGGTTATGGACTAGGAATTAATGAATCTTTACCTACAGGAACTAATAGATCTACTCCAGTCACAACATTCGCAGGAGGAACCAATTGGAGACAAGTTAGTTGTTGGGGAAGTTCTTCTGGCGCATTTAATGCTGCAATTAAGACTGATGGAACTTTGTGGACTTGGGGGGACAATGGTGGTGGAAAACTAGGAAACAATATTTCGACTAGTAGAGCCACTCCAATCACAACATTTGCAGGAGGAACCAACTGGAAACAAGTTTCTTGTGGTGGTAATCGTATGGCAGCAATCAAGACTGATGGAACTTTTTGGACTTGGGGACAAAATAATTTTGGAGTACTGGGAACTAATAATGAAGTAAATACATTTACTCCAGTCACAACATTTGCTGGAGGAACTAACTGGAAACAAGTTTCTTTGAGAGAAAATAATACAGCGGCGATCAAAACTGATGGTACTCTATGGGTTTGGGGTCATACTCATCTGGGACAATTGGGGAACGCTCAGAATACATTCGGAGTATATGTTAGAACTCCAATCACAACATTTGCTGGAGGTACTAATTGGAAACAAGCAAGTGTTGGCAGTTCTCACATGTTAGCAATCAAAACTGATGGAACTCTATGGTCTTGGGGAGTTGGTAGTTCTGGGCAATTGGGAATGATAGCAAATGATAGATCTACTCCAGTTACTACATCTTTAGGACGATCTACTTGGAAACAAGTTGCTTGTGGGGAATTTCATACCGCAGCAATAAAAACATCGGACGATTTGCTGTGAATCTAAATATTTTAAAATAAATTATTTTGTATGAATCCACTTGAGTTGGTCACAAAGACCTTATATTCGTTTGAGGAAAAGGAACTTACAACACAAGTTCTTCAGGCATTTGGTAAAAGAGCAGAAACCTTTGAACAACATAATGATGTTGCAAAGATTTTCTTTGAGATAAAAGATTTCTCAAATGCTATTCTCTATGGAGAAAAAGCATTAAAACTTACAAAGTCAAAAGAAGAACTCTATATCACCACAAAAAATCTTATAAACGCATACAACCAAAATAACTATCCAGATAAAGCATTAACTCAAATCTCAAAAATCAAATCACAAAATCCTCAAGATACTGAACTTCTTTTGGAAGAAACCTTTGCATATTCTGCACTGAATCAAAAAGAGAAATCAGAAAAACTACTCTTCAATCTCATCAAATAT
>Ga0315909_10000241_pt1 | contig 71159 bp, 70 predicted proteins | sample LakEriMetagenome_11_FD_203527 | JGI IMG/M metagenome (GOLD analysis project Ga0315909, IMG submission 203527) | Freshwater fungal communities from buoy surface, Lake Erie, Ohio, United States - Buoy 2 MA125 | ecosystem: Environmental > Aquatic > Freshwater > Lake | place: USA: Lake Erie, Ohio...
AAATAGTTAACCCCAAAAAATTTTACTCTTTTGGGGTACTATCTTCAACTAATTTGTTTATCAGGTATTTTCTCATATATGTCGGAATTTTTAGAAAATCCGAATATGAAATATGTAGGAGTTTTGCTAAATAATAAAATTCGTCAATTAAAATTTTATTATATTCAGAAGAAAGGACGAAAAAATTCCACCCCAAAGGCAATATCAAATATTACCTCTTCTCCTGACGGGGCGATTGTTCTTCTAGATAAATCTAATGAAGGTTGATTTTCTCTCATAAACGTTCTGATTTCTTTTGAATCAACAATAGGTAATGTTTCAACAAATTGTGAAATAAAATTTCTATCTTCATTCCCGTCAACTGAATGTATTAATTTATTTAATCTCCATGTTATCTTTGGAGCGATTCTACCTACAGGATATTGGTCCGCCATTCTTTCTAATTCTAAGGAATCGTGGAAAGTTAATGGTCTTAATTTAAGGGTGTTACCTGAACGTGGTAATATCATTGTGTATAAACCATCAGAATCGGGTTGAACTTTTGGTTGTCTAATTGTGATTTCATCTAAAATTTCAGTATGTTCAAAAACTTTATTTGTTTTAGGGTCAATTAATCTCATACCATATTCAGGTCCGAATGAAGTGTTTCTTAAATAAATAAGAATTGCTTCCACATCACCCTCAACCAATTCTTCAGGTCTTAAATCATGTTCATAAACTTTATTTCTTAATAATGTCATTATAATATTTTCTCTACCACTTTGAGATGAACCAATTAAATAGTTCTCATCAGATGCTGTCAAATACCCAACTTTGATAGATTTTTTCTTTGACTTATAAAAAATACCCCCACTAGGTAATGATACGATATCGTGTGGTAAATTAAAATTTTGTTGTCCCGCTTCAAAAACATTTTGTTCCATATTATTTACTTTTTATTTTAAATATAGTATGGAAGTATTTTTAATAAACAAAAAATCCACGCAATAACTATTACGTGGATTAATAAAATATATTTTTTTATTTTAGTATACCAATATACAACGGTCAGGTCTCAAAGTTGCCGTGATGTCAGCAATTGCGTCACTGTTATAAGCCAATGAACCAAAGTCAACATTCATTAACCAAGCACCTTCTAATATCCATTTCTCTACAACAACTCCTGTTGGGTCTAACATTTCCAAGTCAACATTTTTCTTATAACCAGCAGCATAACCCATACGACCTGTTACAGATTCTGCACATAAACGAACCCATTCCATTAAAGCTTGAGATGCTGAAGGACCAATAGGGTCTCTAAATTTAACACTTATCTCACCCCAAGTAAAACGACCAGCAACATATGTAGAAGTGTTTAAGAATTGAATCTCCGTAGAAGCTATCGTTAATTTAGGTCTTGATGCTGTTTCAACAAACCACTCGTTAATCCCCAAAGTAGAAGGAAATCTCAAAATAAACCTGTTCTGTCTCTTCGGTTCGTAAGGTATTGGCATTCTCATTAATAAATCAGCCATATCATTTTAATTTAATTTTCGTTTATTTTTTTATTATAAATATCACTTGAAAAATTTTTCTATTTACTTTCAGATTTTTTAAAATTATCATTCCAGTATAACAGTCATTTCTAGTTTTAATTATTATTTATTTTTACTTTTATATTAATAAATATATTAATAAGGTTTTTTAATTCCTCCATGCGTTGAAATTGTTTTAATAATGTTTTCTGGGTCATCCCCAAAATGTGATTTTACTTTTTCTAAATTCCTTAAATCATCGTCGGAGAATCCTATTTGTGGAACAAAGTTGTTGCTAATCTCATTTTTAAGGTAAGCCTTCTTGTTTAAGAATTTTGACATCCTTTTTACATAATTAACAAATTCTGTCAGTGCATCAATTTTACCTTGTTCAGGGTTAGTTGCGGAACCACTTCCATATGTTACAGGATAAAATTTACATAAATCAAGATATTCTTGAATCATTTCTTTTTTTGATAACGGTTCGTCACCCGCCAAATCTCTATACTTTTCTAAATTCTTAACTAGTTCATTTGAATCAATTCCTTTATGGTTACTAACAATGAAGTTGTACACCGCATTTTTAATAACTGAAGGGGTGTGTCCTCTAGCTGTAACAATAGAAAAAATTGACCCGTTATTAATTGCCTCAACAAAATCAGGCCAAGCTGGACCTAATTTAGCTAACATAGAATCAACTATAAAATTTTTATCGCCCTCTACGGTAAAATATCTAAAAGGATTTGATGCAAACCCCACTACAGTGTGACCATTATATTCAAAATCTTCTTTTTTATCTAACATACCTCTATAGTGTGCAAAATCTTCAGTACTCATTGGTACCTCCTCACCATCTTTATCTTTTAAAATAATTTTGGTTGGCATTTCTAAAATATTATCGTCCCAATCAAAAGCATAATACTTCATATCAGGAGTTCCCTCCTCATCAAAACCTTCAAAAATTTTTCTTTTTCTCATTTGTTTTCTTTTATATATAAATAAGCCGACACTTAAAAAAATGTCGGCTTATCTTATTTCTTATTTTAGATATTCTCAAACGAAGCCCCCGTTGGTGTTATATAGAATGTTATATCTATAAACTCTAACGATTTGGTTGGTTTGATGTAGATTTTACCTGTCATTTGGTTTCTATCTAAATCAGCCGCATCTGATGATACTGTTACACGGAAGTCGTAAAGACCTCTATCTCTTCTGATACCATCTAAGATTGGGTTCACCGCATTTAAGAAATCTTGTCTTACTTTTTGGTCGTTTTGTTCAAACAACAATCTTACTGAAACTGCTGAAATCAACTTACGAGCTTGTAGTAACAATCTTCTTACATTAATTCTATCTAATGCCGACTCTCTGATTTGAAGTGTTTTATTACCCCAAATAACTGTACCAACATCTGAGAAAGTTGCGATTGGGTTAATTCTACCTTTGTAAAGAGTATCTCTATCTTCTTGAGTTAACTTCTTACGAGCCTTAATTGAACTAACAATACCACGAGTGTAACCCGCCGCAGCGAACCAAGGGAATGCGATGTTATCTGTCAACGCTAAGTTTTTAGTTACCTCACCTGTTGGTGGTAAGTAGATTTGTGTATTATTAACAGTATCTCTAACCAAAATCCAAGGGTAATAAGTTGCCGTGTAGTTAGAATCTAAACCAGCCGTCTCCAAATTATCAACCGCTTCTTGAGGGTAAATTAAATCAGTAGGGTCACCTAACGAAGGTGTAAACATATTGTAATCAGGTGTTGTTGTGATGTAAACTGAATCCGCTCTATCAAACTCAATCATCTCAATAGCACTTCCAACCAAATCAGAATTATTCACATAGTCAATTCCTGGTGTTACAAATACATTTATATTAACCGCTTCAGGATTAGAGAAAGTTTGGATACCTAATAAGTAAGCGTAGTAGTCAGTATTTGCATAATCAACATTATTATCACCAACTGTTATTTGTTTGAATGCTCCCCATCCTGTTGCCGTAGGGTATTTAAGTGTTGGACAAGAACCCTTCAAGTATCCACTTCTACCTAAAACAAATCTATCACCATTAGTTCTGTATTCTCTATATATATCCCATCCATCAAAACCACCTTGAGCTAATAATGTGAATTTTCTAGCAAATAATCTGTAATATGGATTAGATTCATTATCAGGGTCCGATGTAAATTCTGCGTCACCACAAATAAACGCTGGTGTACCACTTGTTACAAATGTATTTGGTATTGTAATACCGCTAGCATTTTTATCCATATGGAAACCTCTCGTCATATAAGCCCAATCAGCTCCTGTTACAGCGTCACATATATTATTTGGTAATTGTTTACCTTTGTATGAATAAATGTCAGAATCAATACCAATAGTATCAGAAATACCTAAGTAAGTTCTTCTAATATTATCACCAGGACTTGTAGTTACCGCATTTGCACCTGTGGATAAACCAAATGGTGGGTCAAACACCACTTCACCAGGATAGTCGTATTTATTTTTAATTAAACTAAATGGTGAACGAGCCCCCGCATATTCTCTTGTAGAGAAACCTTTAAACCCACAAGGTAAAGCATCAATCGGGGCGTCCTCATTAAGTTCTACCATAACATATTTAGAGTTCAATTGGTACTCACCATCAGACGTTCCTATTTTTTTAGCTATATAATTGTTGTCACTTGGGTTCATATTACAATTAGTGAATTTTTCAATTACAACAGGATTATTATCAGTATCAAAATAATCTCTAATCAATACATCAAATGTTCCATTATTAAATGAGATGTTAGCTATTGAAATTTTAACCTCAGTGTTAGCAGAGTCCCCATCAGAAATAGTTGTAAATTTAAATAAATCATAAACTTTAGAACCTCTCAATTCAGACACAACCCAAGGAGATGTCGGTGATTGATATTTTTCTAAATAGAACGCTATTGATGTTGGGTCAACACCTTGTCTAGCATCAGGTAATGAAACCAATTCACAATTTAAACCTCTAATATATCCTTTTCTATAAGCGTAAACTAATAGATTAGGGAAGTTTTCCTCAACAAATACAGGTACTGAATCTTTATCTTTACCAAAGTTAGATTTACCAAATACTTTAGTTAAGTACTTTGAATCAGATGTTGACAATGAAGTTTCAAAGAATAGAGTTTCACCATCAATTTTAGTTACATTTAAACCAAATGTTGAGAATGGGTTTTTAGTAACTCCAGAATAACCTCCTGTACAAACCATTTCAACATCAGTCAAACCTGAAACTTCATAAACCGCTCCATTGTCATTAGAACCATAAGTTGCTAGCCCTCTTGAACGCATCGTCGCAATAACTAAATCATCATAATCAGTGTAAGCAGTTCCTGAATAAACATATATTCTACCAACTAAAGTACCCGTGTAACAATTAACAGGTGCCGCAGTTGTTGTTGTAGTTGTTGTTGTAGGTACAGGTGTAACACAAGGATTAGTTGTTGTTGTAGTTGTTGTAGGTGCTATTGTTGTAGTTGTTGTTACAGGTATTAAAGTTAAATCAGTAACAATTGACCAAAACGAATAACCTGTATATGCTCCTGAACCAACATTATCAAATAATGCGTAATACCAAGAATCATTTTGAGGTGCCGTATAATCAGCGGTTAATGAATCAACACCGTCAACATCAAATACATTAGTTTCACCTGTAAATGCAGTTAAACCTGAATAATCTGAATAAGGTATTGTACCATAATAATTAATAGAACTCAACTCAGTTGATGGTTCATTTAAAATGTTAAATATTTGAAGTTTAATGTCAGCATCTAAAGTTGATGTTGAGTTATCAAAATTCTCATATGGTAAATTTAATTTTACTAATATCTCATCAGGAATTTGAGTTGGGTCTAAGAATGTTATAGTGTCTGTACTATTAGTACAACCTGAGAAATCAATTGCAAAATCAATTGTTTTATAATCAACACATTCTGTAACACAATCAATAGTTGTAGCACTTTCACAAAAGAAATCAACTGTTGATTTATCAACATTTGCCTTAGTTAATATTGACCAAGAAGGTCCCGCATCATACCCCGATAATCCTAACACTCTTGTAACGAATAATTGGTTAGATTGTTGTAAATAAGATTTAGCAATGTAAGATGCTTCATATTTCGGTATTTGTGTGTTAACAAATTTTTCAGGTGATGTTCCACCGAAATAGGTTGTAAACTCATCAAAATTAGTGATAAAAATAGGTTCAAAAGCTGGACCTTTTAAAGTTTCACCTACAACACCTAATGTAGTAACACCAACACTTTGAGCTACAAAACTCAAATCAACCTCGGATGTATAAACCCCAGGTGATACGAATACTTTACTGTTTGTCGCCATTATTTTTTTGGTTTTTTATTTATTTATTTTTATTTTATTGATAAATATTCTGAAAAAAACCAAAGTACTTTACTTTGTGGCAAGTATTTATAAATTAGGTAGAATAAATTCTGCCTTTTTTCTACTATGGAAAATGAAGGTAAAGAGATAAAGAATTTAAAGATTTCAAAAGAGGCTCATGACACTCTAAAAAAGTATTGTGAGAAACGAGGGATTAAAATTTATAGATTTATTGAGAAACTTATAATGGAAAAATGTAAGGAGTCTAAAGATATCTACGGTGAAAATTAAAGTAATTTATTATTAAACTCTATCGTCGCTTCTTTTGTGTCATCATTTTTAGTTATCTCAATTCGTAACCTATCGTTAGTGTTAATTTGTATTAAACTTAAATCACTACCATAATAATCGTCATTAATATAAACATCAAAAGATTCAACATTTGAAATATTTCCGATGTTAATATCAACGGTGTAATTGAATAACTCACTCAATACATTATTACCAACCACAAATAATGCAACCGTTGATAAATTGTCAGGATTTGAATTTTCCTTTTTTCTTTTCTTACTTTTATTTTGTTCCAACTCTAAGACTTGTAACACTCTTGACACTGCGGGAGAAACTTCAAATTCGTCTTCATCAATTAAAAATCCTAACATTGTGAATTCGTAACTTTGGACATAATATTTTCTTTTCTCAATGTCATTTACAGATTCGTCGGTTATTCCGTTCATTATTATAGGAATATAATGACCTTTAATATTAGTATAAGCCTGTCTTGAGGCAAATTTCTCAATAACAATTTGATTAAATTTATTTAACTCCCTCATTCTGTTACAAACTATTTTGACTTGGAATGTTATATCAACGGGAACAGGTTGAGGTATTTTATATATGTCAAGTCCGTTTCTTTGTCCATCCCAAGTTGGTACCTGAGCGTAAAAAAATTGTTTTCTATTTGGTATATTATAAACGGTTGATGGGTTAGTCCCGTATTTAACTTCGGGTACTCTAACTACAGTAATAAAAGGGGGTTCCACATTTTTGTCAATGTTTTGAATATCCCAAGTTTGTGCGAATTGAGCCCAATTTTGAGTTGTAATTAAAATATCTATCATTGGTATTACTTTTCCAGTGACGACAGTTTTTAAATCGTTCTTAACAAACTCTAACATACCACCATCTAAATCTGCATGAAGAATTGATTTAGGAAGGTAAGTACCATCTCTATTAATTTTATCTACTAACTCTTGTCTTCTCGGTAAAAGAGTTTTTTGTTCAGTTAGTGGAATGTCTTTTTTTATTTTTTTTGGTAAAGCCATTTAATTATAATCCGTTAAATTCATTTGGTCCAACAGGAGACGCAATAATAGTTTTATAAAATGGTTTATAACCACCATATGTGTGTTTGTTGTCAGAAACAACACGACCATCATTATTAACCGTGTAATATCTAACTCGTGTTTCAGTTTCGTAATAAGCTATATAATCACCAAATTCAATATCAATACCTAATTCATCCAAATGTGATTGATAAACCGATACTCTAATATTACCAGGTTCAAATTGTTCTATTTTAGAATTACCCACATTTTTATTTTCAGGAGCCATAACCTGTACAAATGCTTTAAATTCTATAGGAGGTAAAAATTTGATACCATCACTAACAGTCTCACCATACACATCATCTGTGACAGTTTTTTTACGGTCAATTCTATATAATACCAATGTAAAATTCATATCTCCGTGTAACCATTCTTCACCCATAGAGATATCCAAATTAAAATCTTCAGCACCAAAGAATTTACCTAATCTTGTTATTGGAACTTTATTTTCTGACATATTGATAAATATCCTAATTATGATTATTATTTATAATTAAACTTTAGTTTTGGAAAATAACGAAATAAAAAGTAATTTTGAAGTTGTTGAAAGAAAGGCTCTTAATATATTGGAAGAATATCAAGGGTCAAATAACTTTTTGATAAATTTAAAGAATAAGTTCTTAACGAATAAGAGCTTTGTTCCTACACGCTCACAATCAGATTATATTATAAACTATTCAGGTGTTAATCCTAAAGTCGCCAAAAAATGGGTTGACCTTGACCCTTATTTTGCTAAAAAAATATCTGATGAAAAACTATATACAACCATACCTGAAAAAATATGGGTTGAGAAATTATTGGTTGAGAAAGACAAGGCTTATCATATTTGGGGTAAGGTGTTTGAATCTGAACAACTTCATGACTTTTGGTTACCTAAAAGTGCCATAATAAAAACTCACACCACTGAAAAAGTTGAGATTGATTATTCTAAATACGAACATAGACCCCCATTATCACATCAGAAAGAATCTATTGAGAAATTGGTAGGTACTAAAAGATTTATCTTAGCGGATGATATGGGATTAGGTAAGACCACATCAACAATTATTGCCGCTTTAGAAACAGGAGCAAAAAGAGTTTTGATTATATGTCCTGCATCGTTAAAAATAAATTGGCAAAGAGAAATTGCAAACTATACTGACAGAAGTGTTTATATTGCTGAAGGTAAAAACTTTTCATTAGAACATGATTTCCTGATAATTAATTATGATATACTAAAGAACTTCCACGAATTAAAATCAAAAGAAGAAACATTAATATCTCAATTTAATCCTGAACTAATCATCATTGATGAGGCTCACTACATTCAAAATGGTCAGGCTCAAAGGACCAAACTTGTAAATAATTTTGCATCAAAAACAAAATATCTTTGGTTGTTAACGGGAACACCAATGACATCACGACCAATGAATTATTATAATTTATTAAACTTAATTGAAAGTCCCGTTGCTCAGAATTGGATGGCTTACGCAATTAGATATTGTCAGGGGTATCAATTTAATGCAGGTAAAAGAAAAGTATGGAATACATCAGGAGCATCCAACTTAGAGGAATTAAGGGATAGAACATCAAGACAATTTTTAAGGAGATTAAAAACTGATGTGTTAGATTTACCTGACAAGATAATCACACCAGTATATCTAAGACTCAAATCAAAAAACTACGAAGGTTTAATGGGTGAGTATTATAATTGGTATGAAAATAAAAAAGAAGAATCTTCATCATTAACGATTCAATTTAGTAAGTTGATGAAGGTTAGACAAGTAATTGCCGAAGAAAAAATAAATACCACAATAGAATTAGCTCAAAGTATTATTGACCAAGATAAAAAGGTCATCATATTTACAAACTTTACAGACACACTACAAAAAATTTATCAACACTTTGGTAAACAAGCGGTTTATTTAGATGGGTCATGTAGTAAACCTCATCGCCAAAATGCCGTTGACCAATTCCAAGAGAACGATAAAATCAAAGTATTTGTTGGGAACCTTAAAGCCGCGGGTGTCGGAATTACTCTCACCGCTGGTGAGGCATGTATTATGAATGACTTATCATTTGTTCCATCAGACCACCAACAAGCAGAGGACCGAGCTTATAGATTCGGTCAAAAGAATAGTGTGTCAATTTATTATCCTATATTTGAAAACTCTATTGAGGGAGCAATATATGATATTTTATCAAATAAGAAAAATGTGATTGATACCGTAATGGGAGATAATATTGATAAGAGTGATGTTGTACAAGAAATAATGAATCGTATACATTCTAAGTGATATTTTGAGGTTTCGGCTTATTTATAGTAATATATTAAGAATATGAAATCGTTAGAAGAAAAAGCAAAATTGCTTACTGAAGATATTAAAAAACAATCCGCTAAAAGAACACTTATTAGTGAAGCGAAAAAAATTGGGATTGAGAAATTGCCGTACGCCTATTCAGCTTTAAAAAATTTCATTGATGCTGAAACAATGGATTTCCATTACAATAAACACTATAAAGGATATGTTAAAAAATTAAATGACGCATTATCCAAAAAAGAATATGGTGATGTGGAACTTGAGGATATTATTAAGAAAATCAGTAAGTACAACAAAACAATTAGAAATAATGCTGGTGGAGCATTTAATCACGCTTTGTTTTGGAAAATGTTATCACCTAAAGAACAACAATGTGATGGACCGATACTTAAAAAAATAAATCAGTCATTTGGCAGTTTTAAAGAATTTAAATCTAAATTTGAGGATATATCTAAAAATAGATTTGGTTCAGGATGGGCTTGGTTAGTCTTAACTAAAAGAGGTACATTAAAAATCATTTCAACACCAAACCAAGATAATCCATTGATGAATATTATTAAAAATGGAGGTTACCCTCTATTAGGTTTGGATTTATGGGAGCATGCATATTATTTAAAATACCAAAATAAAAGAGATGAATATATCCGTAACTTTTGGAAATGTGTGAATTGGAAATTTGTTAACGAACTGTTGAAGATGAAAACTCAAACTAAAATTAATGAGAATATTAAAATGAAATATATCATTACTGAGGGTGTTTCCGATAGGTGTAAGAGGTCCGATGTTGTTAAATACAAAGACATATTTAACACCAACAAGTATGTTAAAAAGATTTACCGATATGGGATTGAAAAAATATTATCAGATGTATTTCCTGACAACTACTATAAAAAAGATGAGTATGGTGTTGACCAAATGAATGGTATCTATGATTTAGAAAAACCTGGTAGGTCTGTATTAAATAAAATTAATACAAACTACGAGGTGTTCTGTGTTTTAATAAATGACATTAACAAAGTATTAACAAAATTAAACAGACCAACAATATCATTTGATGGTAAGTCAGTTAAACAACAAATAGACGAATCTAAAAAACTTATTGAGGTTGTTAATGAATTTAAATTTAGAATTTTTACAATTTCATCTCCGACATTTGAAAACATAATGGCAACATTAGGTAGTACCAACAAAATTGGTGATGCTACTGAAGAGATGGTTGTTACCAAACTTAAAGAAATCTATGGTGAAGATAATGTAGAAAAAGTGGGAGAACTTGGTAGTTTGGAAGATGCTGTCGGTGGAATTGATTGTAGAGTTAAAATTGATAATAACATTTTCACTGCACAAGTAAAACCATATAAAACATTTGACCTATCAAATGGGGAATATACAATGAATGATACTGGTCAAATAAAACAATATACAACTGATTGGTTAATTTTTGCAAGTACTAGTGGTAAAATTATGATTTTTGATAATAAAAATGTCAAAATAACTAATGGTAAATATGTTATACCTGACAATAACTTAATAAAGGATATTTATTAATATGAAATTCATAATGTCTGAAAGTCAGTACAACCGTATTTTTGAATCTGATGGTGAAGTCGTAACAAATGCGGACACCCGTGATTATTTATCTAAACTATGTAAAACGTCAAGAAACATTAACAGTCCATCGTGTAGATTAAAATCATTGAGGGATACTTTAGACGACAAACTTAAAAAATCATTAAATGATTCTATAAGGTCAATACACAAATTTTTTGGTCATAAAAATGTTGGGTTACTACCTAAGATTTTAGAGTTATCATTACAATATGAAGATAGAACTATTAGCATACTAAAAACCATTGCAAAATTTATAGATGGTAATGAAGTGGAAAATGTACCTTTAAAAAGAAAACTTAAACAAATAAGTAGAGAGGGTATTATACCTGATGATTTAGAGGAAATACTTAAAAATGTTCGTCAGACCGAATATACCCAATACGAAAACAGTTTTGTTGGTGAATATTTTGACCCTAAACGAACTGGGTTAAGTTTAAATTATAAATGTGGTGAAGAAAGTACCGATAAATTTATTGATATTATAGATAAACTTAAACAAACTTCCGATGAGAATGAATTCACCGAACTACTAGAAGATATTAAATCTTGTATAGTTGAATCTTTAGAATCATCTAACCCAACTAAAATTGATGTTGTTTCTAAAAAACCTTTATATGTTATTGATGATAATGGTAATGAAGAAATCCTTTTTAGTGCGGGGTCAAAGTTTGAGATAAAAATGATGGATACTAACATTGATAGTTATTTGTCCGAATTCTTTTCTATTTTTAAACAAAGCGATTTATCATCTTTTAAACCAACTCATTTAGGAATATATAACCACACCATAGACGCTATATTCAAGTGGGTTGAAAAGTTACCAATTGCTGAAACTTTCCTTGATAACTTGTCAGGTAATATGGACGGTTTAATATATGATGATTATACTATTATACCGTCAAAATACATTCAATTCTATTGGTCTAATTTAGGTCAAAGAGGGTGTAATGAAAAAAGATTATCAATTAGATTTAGAATTAATCCTGACCTTAGAGGTACCTCAATCCCCGCTTATGTATTTGACAGAGAATCTGATGTTTTAAAAAAAATTATTTTAAACATCCCTAAAAAAGATACCGACAAAATAATTTGTAGATAAAAGAGTATCGTCTAGATATTTATATATAAAAAAATATATATGTCAGTTATCCCAGAACCAGAAAGAAGTTCCCTATACAAAAAAGTTAGACATTTGTTGGGAGCCCCATTACGTTCAGTTGAATTAGAGGACGAACAAATGGACACATTATTAGAGTTCTCTATAGGGGAATACTCACAATATGTTCAAGATTGGCTAATTGAATCTCAATGGACTTCATTATATAATCTTAATTTAGATACTCAATCTTTATCCCGAGCATTTATTACTAAGAGTTTGGATTATGAAACGAGGTACACATACGCTTATTCTAAAATAGTTGGATTACAAGCTGGTGGTGATTGGGAATTAAAAAAAGACTACATTCAGTTACAAGCGAATCAACAAATGTATGAAATTCCCGCTAATAGGGAAATCAATGAACTACTATGGTTTACACCTTCAGAATTAAATAATTTACTATTTGACCCTTGGACATTTGGAGCCCTTGGTGGAGCTGGACTTGGTGGACCTGCGGGTTATTCACAAATGGGTTATTCGGGTTCATATTTTATGATGCCAGCATTTGATATGTTATTGAGAATGCAAGAAATTAATATACAAAGAAGAATTATCGCTGGTGACCTAACTTACACTATTACGGCATTACCTGATGGTAAAAAGTCAATTAATTTAATGAATACTCCAGGTGGTAAATTTGACTTCGGTAACGCAACATTAATGAGAGGTAAAGTGTGGTATCATTATTATGACACAACACAAGGTGGTAGAGATAAATGTCTTAAAGATAATCCTGATATTATCAAATTACCTTCAGATGTCCCTTTTGAAAACATGAGTTGGACTGAACTTAATAACCCTGCACAACAATGGGTTAGACGTTGGTTTATTGCATATTGTAAAGAAACACTTTCAAGAGTAAGAGGTAAATATAGCGGTAACTTAAAAACACCCGATTCTGAATTAACAATGGATTATCAATCATTGTCAACTGAAGCCAAAGATGAAAAAACAAAGTTAATTGAGGAATTAATTGGGGCCGAAGGAAGACTAACAAGATTGAAACCTGAAAAGGTTATGGAACGTGAGGCATTATTAGCTGAGAACTTAAATAAACAATTAAAGTTCAGAGCAATGCCAAGACAAATATATGTGATATAAAATGAAAACGTTAATAAATAAAAAAAGAATTGGTGATAAATTTTATATGACCGAAACAGTTATTGATGATAGGTCACCTAAAAATAATGAAATTAAAGTTATTTCAAACACTGATTATAGAACCAAAGGAGAAAGTATTTTGGTTGTTAGAGAGGTTAACTCATCAAGAGTTATGTTGGATTCATCTACAACTAAACATATAAAGATAAAAGCATTAACAAAAGTTTTTATAATACCCATGATTGGTAAAATTGATGAAGAATATGATGAAATTTTTATTGATAAAGGGGCATGTGTTGAGTTATTATCAATCAATAACATATGGTATATATTATCTAGTGATGGGTTAAAACAAGAATAAAATAAAAGGGACTTTTGGTCCCTTTTTTATTATACATACTCTTCGTACCCTTCACTAGCTAACTCGTAGATATAATCAGGCTGAATTCCTACCTTACCCCAAAATTCCATTTCTTGTTCAGTTATTGTTAACAAATCCTCAATGGTATCTTGGTCTTGTTCATTAAATGGTTTACCATTAATTAATTCACATTGTTCAGTTGTAAAGAAACCTCTATCTTCTGGGTCAGTAACTAATAACCCATCTCTAACCTCATCTTTAAAGACAATAAGTAAGGGTTCTATTCGTTTGTTGAATGTCGCAATCGCTCTTGGTACATTATACTCACCTGTCATATTTGGGTCCGATTCAATATCAGAACTTTCTAACATATAACAATTAATCTGTATCATAGCATCCATTGTCTCTAAAAGTTCTTTACCTGTTTGGTTACGGTATATGTCTTTGTGAGCGTCTTTCCATCCCGTTTTTGGTTTACCCACTTTTTGGACATCCCCTTGAGAAGCCTTTGTACCATTATTTACATAATAAATAACATCACCAAGATTCACATTTAATTTATGTTGAATCGCCAACTCCATATGTGCCATGCGTGACATAGCACCGCCTGACTTAGTTTTTTGGTTTGCTCTTTTATTATAATCATCCAAACTCAATTTAACTTTAGCTCGTTGAGCGATTTTCATAAGTGGAATCTCCTGATTAAATATTTTAGTCAGGTATTCATAATACCACTCAACAAAACCTTTACCATCACCCTCAAGTAAAAGTCTAACCGCTTTATCCAAATACTCCTCAATATAAAGAGGTAGTTTCTTAGATTTAATTGTGTTACCTGTTAATTTAATTTTACCCTTATGTTCTAAGGTTGCATAATTCTTTCTTGCCAAGTTGATACAAGATTTCCAGGTACCGTCACAGTCAAGTCCCATTGCACCTCTCATAAACAAATCATTAAACTCAGCAACATCAGCATCGTAACCTGTATATTCTTTACCCTCTTTAACTAACCAATTTAGTCCTTTACCAATATACTTTCTATCATCAACACCACCTTCAGGTAATGAGAAGTTCATACCATCCGTATCACACACTAGTGGGGTGTAACCTCGTTTCATAAAGAATCTTAACATCTGACGAAGATATTGTCTTCCCGTACAAGTAATCTGTTCACCTTTGTGCATGTCACCCCAAGCAAATACTTGTGGAGCGGATAACGCACCGAATAGGGAGTTGATAAAGATTTTAATCGGTAATTGTTTTCGGTCAAACTTAAGTGAGGTTTTCTTATCCTTACTTTCCCACTCCTTAGCCAAGTTTTTATACATAATACGAGAGTTACGGAAGTAAGCTAACATTCCTTTCATCGCCCCCATAACGTCACATTCAGGGAACACATCATGAACCAACTGAATAGATGGATATAGTGAAGAGTAGTCAAGTTTTAATACATCCTTAGAATAACCTGTTTTTAATAATCGTGATAAACCACCAACAAACGCACCTTTTTCTTGTTTTTGGGGGATTGCTAATTTGTGTTTGTATGACCACGCTAACATAATCATTTTCCATAAAGTTGCGGTACCCATTGTTGAAACTCGTTCATATGTTGTTGGTACTAAGGATGCTAATAGAAACGTTCCTTGGTTAAATTCCTCATCCACCAATAACGTTTCCTCAAGGTCATCGTCAAGATAACGCTCAACTAAATCATCACCTGTTGTTTTAATATAAACCTTATTATACTTTTCACAGATAGCATCAACCTTTGGGTCAACACCAACTTTTCTATAGTTACCATTCTCAATGTTTAACCAAAACTCTTCTTTCTTAGCATAGAATGGACCGATATCTAAGTGGTCAATATATACACGGTCTTTAGCCTCAGCATCAATATACTTGGTAATATACTTCAAACCTGCGGACTTAATACTTGAGTTAATTGCTTGTGCTCTACGAACCGCGTGAATGATATCAACAACATTATAACCCCACATACCAACTTGGTTATATCTTTCCACCTCATTTGCTAATTTTAAAAGGTTTTCAGACTGTTTTATGGTTGCTTTAGGGTTTAGGGTATGACAAATTTTTTTAATGTCTATATTCAACATTTTACATCTTTCAAATATCCAATACCAGTCAAAGTTTGCGGAGTTGTACCCACCGATAATAGTTGGTTTAACCTCATCAATTATTCTAAAGAACTCAACTAAACCTCTACGTTCTTCATCTTCGTTTGAACATTCAATAACTCTTTGTAATCCTTTATTTGTTTTAACCCCAATCATGAAAATACGACCGTCTTTTGGTTCTAAAGAGGTCGTCTCAAGGTCAAATACAAACCTCGTGATATCATTATATTCGTCAAACCCTTTGAATAATCTTTTTTCTTTTGAGATGAGGTATTGTTCAACAGGGGGTAATACAGATATTCTATCTTTGGTTCTTTCACCCCATGGGTCAACACCACCATCACGAAAAAACTGAATTAAGGAACGGTATCCTTTTAATGATTTAACCATAAATTTTAAACCATTTTCTAATTGTTCATTAGATGTACCATCCTCATGAGTTGTTCTTAACTTCTCAATCATAATACCATGTTTGGACATACCTTCTTTTTGAAGAGCCTTAGATGATTGATAGAAATTTAAACCACGTAAATCACCAACCCACGCAAATGCAGTGAATGTGTCTTTTTGGATTAACTTACCTTTAATGGGGTCTTCTTTGATTTTGTAGATGGAGTCCGACACATAATCGTACTCAATAGCAACTATAAATTGCTCGGGGTCATTACCTTCTAGGAAGGTTTTGATTTCTTCTTCGTTTATCATACACTTATAGTTTTAAATGGTTCATTTGCTGCCGTTACAAACGACATTTACCTTACATCAATAAGTATATTAGTAAATTTGTTTTTTGTCAAATAAAAAAAGAGGGTTTTTGTGACCCCCTTTTTTTTTATCTTAAAAAATAATTTAACTTGCCACATCTGTAATTAACAGTGTATCAGTTGAGTCGTAATATGATAGTCTAAGTTGAGCATCACTTCTTAAAAATATAGTACAATTATAGTTAGCATATACGTGAGTTGATAAACTAAGATTTACAGAATTTAAACCAAATTTAACTTCGTTTAATTGGAAATCATTACCTATTATATTAAAGTAAAAATTGTCAGCAATATTATTATTATAAAAATATTCACCAATATTATTATTATAAAAATAATTACCTATTTTATTACCTTGACTAACACTACCACCAAAACCAAAATCATTATTAATGAGATTAGAATAGAAATAATTTCTAATTTCATTATATGAGAAGTTATTAGCGATATTATTAGCATAGAAATCATTACCTATCTCATTATATTGAAAATTACCAGAAATAACATTAATATAAAAACTATCCCCTATTCTATTTTTAGAGAAATTGTATGTACCAATAGTTAAATTGGTTCCAATAGTATTAGTTTCAAAAACTTGACCAATATTATTTTCGTAGAATAGTGAATATACCGTATTACCATTATATCCGTTACCAATTAAATTACGATTATAAGTTGAGTAACTTTCATTATTATTATACCCATTACCAATATCATTATTATAGAAATCGTTATAGATTTTATTATTATTAAATTGGTTTCCTATTTCATTATTTTGAAAATCTCCATTAGTCCAAACATTATTGTTAAAGTCGTTCCCAATATTATTTCTATAAAAAGAACCACCAATTAGAATATTAAAATCAAAATCACTACCAATTCTATTATTATTAAAATTAGAGGTGATATAGTTGTTATTAAAATTTTCCCCAATTATATTACCGTCAAAATCATCATTCGTTGAGTTGTTATAAAAACTATCACCTATTTGATTATTATCACAATCGTCATTAAATGTGTTATTATAAGAACCGTTACCAATGGTGTTGTTTCTAAATGAACCTATTAAGAATACATTATTTGCAAGTAAAAAATCCCCAGTTCCAAATTTTAAATGTAAATTAGAATAGTTACCAATATAGTTATTAACCGCTCCACCATCATCAATAGCATCACCAAATGTTGTGTATTCAAAAACTTGGTCTTGTCTTACATTAGGTTGGTAATAACTCATTATACCATCATCATTTCCATAATAATAAGGTGAGTCAGTAGTTTCATTTATTGTTACACCTGATATAATTGCGATAGAATCACTCTCAACTGATATAATTTCGAAAAATGAAGGATTTAAATTTCGTACTGAAACAATTGACCCCGTTGAGAAATTTGAAAAAAATGTGGTACCTGTATTACCATATAACACGCCTGTTGTTCCTGTTAAACCACTTATCCCAACAAGACCACTTAATGGGTTATTTTCGTTATATGAATACCCATCATATCTTTTAAATAAAATACTTCTGTTATCATAATCAGTTCTATTATTAAAGTTATCAATTCTTTCAGTAATTCTACCTTTTGCAGGACTACTCGTGATTTCAGTGGTATTCCAAGTTATGTCGTATGTTATTTTATCATTAGTGTATAATGTAGAATATACAGTAGGTGAAAATTCTGTTGTGGATACCGCCAATAATAAAATTGGTTCTGTTGTTCCTGTTTTATAGTTACCCGTTGTAATAGGGGTTTTAGTGTTATCATAGTTTGGTTGGTCGTAACACGTTTGGAAGTCAGTCATTAAGTAATAACTTCCAGCGGTTAGTGTTCCACCTGTGGCGAATGAATATAACTCATCGTAAGTTCCTTCGTTATAGTTTGAATTAGTGAATGCTGAATAGGGTATATGGTAAGTATCGCCACTTAATTCTACGGGAAATAATGTATCCCTTGTTACTCCCGAAAGATATGTTAGTTGTCCAATTGTTTTACCAGTTAGTGTCATAGTTTTTTTATTTTATAAATTTTATATAGAATATTAAAATTCTAAGTATTCGTTATTTCCAATTATTATATACACACCACCCTCAGTTATTATAGGGTTAATTAATACATCAACAGGTGGTGTTTGAGTTGGAGTTAAGGTCGGAGTTGGTGTTGGTGTATTAGTCGGTGTAGAAGATGGTGTTGGTGTATTAGTCGGTGTAGAAGATGGTGTATGAGTTGTTGTTGTGGTAGTTGTTACGGGAATATGTGTTGTTGTTGTTGTTGTTACAGGATTGTATGTTGTTGTTGTTGTTGTTACAGGTGGACATGGGGGACACGTCGGGCAAGGTGTTGTAGTTGTAGTTGTAGTATAAGGTCCGTTAACACAACAAGGAAATTCGGAAACATAACAACTTTCATAAGGTAATTCGTCACTTATAAAAGACTCTTGTACATTTATAAATAAATTTTCTCTTATTGGTAAAATTAAAACACCATCATCATTACGTAACATGAATTGTCCTTCATAACGTCCTACTCTATTTGTGTCTTTATTTGTGAATTGGTAATAGATGTAATATTCAGGTTCCGCATTAGGGTCTTCAAAAAGTTTTTCAACAAACCCCGCAGGTCTACTACTTATTTTTGGAACCCCTGTCTCAACATCAACCATAGAAAAGAATATTGTGGACAACTCTATGGTATTCATAAAGTTATTATAATCACTTCTACCGTCCTTAACTACTTGTAATTTTAATACTGGTAATGTTGCGTTTTTTTTAATAAAAAACTCCATCTATTATTTTTTACTATAAATACTTTATAATATAAAATAATTAACTTTCCTTTCTTAATTCACGCGAATAATGGTCAAACCTGTTATGTTCAGTTGGTGTCATTAATAATAAACCACCACTAATTCTACCTTTCTTAGTCTCTTGGAATATGTGACTCATCCAAGTTTGTTCATATGGGTGTGCCCAAGTTGTTTCTAAAAACATTTTTCTATTACCTTCTTTTGAAACTACTTGTGGCCAATTACAGTAATAAACATCACCTGTAACATATGGTACACCTTCATAACTTCTAACACTAGTATATTTCGCCTTAGGTGCGTTTTCTGAAGTACCTAATTCAGGTAATTTTTGATTGTCAGGCCAATACTCTTCTCTAACAGTTTGTGGTACGTTATACCAACTCCATTGTACACTATTATCACCAAAGAATTCACTAAAATTTAACTTAAGGAAATCAAATTTTTCTTTCTGTATTATTGAAAGGGATTTAATAAATAAATTAGGTGCAAATCTATTAAACCCATTTCTACATACCTCACCTTTATTTGGGTAAAAGAACATATCATCCTCAAAAAAATACATATAATCCATACCTGACTTCTCAAAGTGTTCCGCAACCCATTGTCTTCCACCACATATTCCTAAATTATCTTTTTTTATGTGTTCAAATCCATAATTAGAACATATTTCAGAATATATTGGGGTTGTCGTAAAATCCGTTGAGTTATCTAAAAGAATTTTACGTGGTTTTTTAATAAAATCTTCATCATATACCAACATAGATTCTATTAAAGTTTTGAGTTGGTTTGGACTATTGAACCCAATAACATATAACCCGACACTATCTTTGGATGGTGGTGTAAATGATAATTCGTTTGAAGGTTTGATAACCTCTTGTTTAGAATTTAAAGTTTCATTTTTTAAATCCTCAAAAAACTTACCTATAAGACCGTTATATTCAATTTCAAAATAAGACACCTTATCTGGATGTTTGTAAGTTATTACTGAAAATAAACTTTCTTCAGTCCCCATTAAAGATTTTGATAACGAATCAATTAGTAATTGATAGTATATTCCATTAATCTCAGATATGGATTCCTTTGGCCCCCCAAAAAATCCACCTCTTGACACTAACTTGACTTCGGTACCTGCATACTTATTTAATTCGGTCAGATTAAACCCATGAATTTCATTCGCACCCTCATATGGAAATGATATAAACGAAAATTTATCAACAAATTTATCAACTTTTGACAATACTTTATCATGGGTAAAATACCCAGGATGAACAGTATTAGTAATTCCCGCATCAATCCAAAACAGATAATCAGAATTAAACTTATCCATAATACGAGCATCGTTTAGTAAAAACACTTTACTCATTACTAAAGGGTTATAGTATTCTAATCTTGCCTGTGTTGATTCTCTTAACCAACCTACTTGATTTAACCACTCATCACTGGTTCTAATTTTTTGTATTAAATCAAAATAAGTGTTATCTTTAAACCAATCTAAATTTCTTATGATAAATTGAGTATTAGAAATAGACCTATGTTCCATGACAAATTTTTGTAGGTTTTCATCCCCAAAAATTATCATGTTTTCCTCAATTTTTAGTAGTTCTTTGAGTTTATTAAGGTAGTGTTCCATAGACCTGGCCCAATCATTAGTTAGACTATTTCTACCTATATCCCATAATCCAGTTACAATTGTTGTTTTATTCATTTTCAAATCTTTGATTATATAATTTATTACCCCAATCAGAAAAATGGGGTAAATGAAATGGTGCAAAATTTCTAACAGGTTTAAATGAGTGTGGTATTTGAGATGACCATATCCTATCTAACATATCACCATCTTCACCACCCCAACCAACATATTTTTCATTAAAACCACCTAATTTTATTAATAAGTTTGTATCACATATATATACCCCACCTAAACCACCTAAATAACCATTAAGAGGTCCATTATTTCTGTTACCTGAATATGCATATGACCAATCGGCCTTTTCTATTTGAAATTCTCCGTCTATAATATACTCACTAACTCTATCTTCTAATTTAGCCAAATCAAAGGTCACAACATCTCCGTCATTTAAAAATTTAAATATTTCTAAAAATTTGTTATAGTCGTCTTTATGAAAAAACGCATCGCAATCAACCATCATAAAAAAATCATAATTTTTTTGGTCGTTTAAGATTATGTTAGTCTTTTCCGCCTTTTTATAAACACCTAAAGGGTAAGATATATGTATAGAATCCTCAGTTACTCTATCTACTGAAAAATCATATAAATTACATACCGCATTTATATCATTATCTTTTAAAAACGATGTAAATTTTTTTATTTCACCCCAAGAAAAATTTACATTTCTAATTCTAGTTGAGTTTGGTTGTCCATCATCCCAAAACTTCATGTTAATTGATAGAGATTTCATTTAGTTCCTCAAATATTTTATAAAAACTTTTTCTAGTTTTTGTGTATTCATGTAAATCAAGTCCAGGGATTCTATCTTCTTCATGCCACCAAATATCAAAATACTTTGGGTTAAATAACCCATTATGATTATAATACATTAATGACATAATGTTTTCTTCATAATAAAGTTTATTTTCATTATCCAAAAGTTTGTTTACATATTCTAAAAATAGTTTACAATAATCTCTCATTTTTTCTTTTTTTCCACCAAAAAAACCTCCAATTATATGTCGTTCCATACAGTGTTCTTTATAGTATTCATATGGTACGGTTCCTGACCAAAAATTATTAACATTTTCTTTGGCACATAAAACTATTTTATCATCCGCAAAATCAATTAGATTGTTTAGACACTCATTATTGAATAAAGTTGATTCATAATTTTGTTCCCAATATCCAATATTGTTCATGTGTTTTGGGGGAAACAATCCGCTATGTGACAACCCAGCATCAAACCAATATACGTTATCGTAATTACCAATTTCTAGTTCATCCAATGACCATATAAATTTACAATACTGCACCTCAACACAACGGTCAGATTGTTTAGTCTCATTAACATTTTTAATTTTATTTATTTTTTCAGTTAGACTAAAATTTTTTAAATCAAACGTTTTGATAATTAATCTATCTTCACTAATTTTGTTTTGTACATAGAAAAACTCTTTTAAACTTTCAAGTTCGTCTTCTGAAGTGTAACAAACAAAATCAGCGTCAGTCATTTTTAAAATAGTTCTTAGTGAATATCTATAATGACCTCCTCTACTAGGTCTCCCACCTAATTCTGTTCCGTGTAAATTAGAATAAATGGCTGTTACTATTTTAGTACTCATATTTTTTTATCGTTTCTTTTATTTTTTCCCAAAGGTTAAAATTTGGGTCCTTAAAAAAATTAGATTTTAATTTTAAAATATCATTTTTTTTTGAATTATAAATAAAATCGTAATCATTAATTATGGATTCTACCACATTTGTAATTTCATCATTATTTAAGTCACTAATATTAATATAACAATTGTCGGGTATGTATTCATTAATGTTAACACAACCTAAATAAATTGGAACTCCGTCTGTTAATATAACGTCCCAAAATTTTTCACTTATATAATTTTTTTGTATTGAGTTTTCACAAGATACTGAAAAGTTGTAATCATCAACCCCTACATGTTTATTCCACGCCTCACCTTTTATGTTTTTACCATTTGACTCCCAATACGTCCCAAATATATCAATATTTTCATTATCTGATAACTTTATACCTAAGTCAGTTCTTTGTATATAGTTAATTTTAGAAGTTATGGGATTTGATAGGTGATTGTAATGTGTTGAATAATCTTTCCTCACAACCATTGAGATAGGTTTTGTTTTATTAAAGTTCTTATATAGAATATTCTTTGACCAATCCCATTCTTCTCTGTGGTCAATATCTCCTCTACCACCGTAGAACATTGGTAATAATGTCTCAATGTACTCACCTCTATTAGGGTATTCTCGTTTATCGGCAATAAAAATTTTAGAACAAAATTCATGTATACCATCTTTGGGTTCATTAGGTGACCATAATGGTTCTTGAGAGAAATAAAAAGTTTTTTCTTTAGGAGTTTCTATATTTTCCCAATCGGTTCTACCAAACACCACCGTATAATCAGGATTATTAGTGACAAATTCAAATTCATCTTGGTCAAATACAAATTGTTTAATAAATCGGTTGTTTAATGAATTAGTATCTGTCCACCAACACTCTAGTTTAATTTTAATCATACTTTAAAGTTTATCTTTATTTTCTTTAAAGAATTTTTCATACGGATATTGTTTTAAATCCTCAATATTTTTTTTCATATGTTGACCAAATAGTCCTGTAATACCTTCAGATACTGGAACATATTTACAAGGGTCATCAACAAAACAAAAATGTCGGTTAAATTGAGAGTATTTTCCTACCCCAGGTTTTATATTTTCATCTCTAATATCTATCACCAAATTATTAAATCCGTGAACCCAAGCTTCTTGTATCCATTGATTATACGTCTCAATATATCTATAAAAAATATCACCATCTTCTTCACCAAAACCCAATAACCTCTCATCAAAATAACCTATTTCATCTAAACAATCTTTATGTATTAAAAAATGCGAGAAAGAACCGTTAATTCTTCGTAAATCAGGTTTGTCCCCTAAACCAGGTATTGTAAGTTTAAATACCTCATCGTTGTCTAATTCAACATCATCGTTTAATACTAAACACCAATCTTGTTTACTGTGAACCACCAAAGTATTCCACAACTTAGATAAACCTCTTTGTTCTGGAAAAAATATTGGGAACACGTTATCAAATTTTAAACATAATTCTAAAATTTGTTTTCGGTAATCATTGTTAAAATCTTGTTTATAATCACCATTGACCGCAATTAATATATCGCAGTTAGTTAATTCCCTAACTTGGGTCACTAATTTTTCCACATACGAATACCTTCTTGAGAAGGTAGTTATACAAACTGAATAGTTAATATCTTCCATTAAATTATAAATTTCCTGTTAATCGGTCACACCATCCTTTAGACTTGGAATACGGCCAAACAACCCAATAAGATGGTTTATGTGTTGTTTGAAACTGCCTCCACACTTTACAATAACCATCAGGGTCATTTTTCATTCTTTGGATTTCTCCTGGGTCGGCATCTTGTCTATAGATAGTTTCATCATTTTCATCGTGGAAGGCAACCACCCAAAAATCATAATCATCTTCAGGTACACTATCATAACCAATATCAATACAATGTTTGAATATTGTTGCAAAACTACTCAACCACTCTTCTTCAGTTTCATAAATGTGTGGGTTAGGTGGATATTGTTTATCTAAAGTATATTGTTGCACTGCTCTTCTTGAAAACAAAAGTCCTGAATATATTTCATAATCTCTTAAAGTTCTTTCGGTTCCAAAACCATAGTTTCCGAAATCAATGGTTACCTCTTCACCATCCATAGCAAATAATTGTCTGTTTTTTGCGTGAGACACATTATTTTTAGTACCCCAATCTTTATCATCATCCCATTGTTTTACACGACCTTTTCTTGTATACTCGTGCCAAATAACTACTTTATGAGGGTGAAACAAATCATATCCGTGAGTATATGCTCTTGCCGCTATTGAAATCTCTTCTCCGTGAAAATAAAACTCAGGGTCGTGTTGTACCTCTTCACTAAACTTACCTAATGTAAACGCAAAATGAGCGGAATAAAATCTTGCAGGGATTGGTTCCTTTAATTTATCCCAGCCAGGTATTGTCTCAGGTAAGAAAAATACCGCACCTTCAGGTATAAATCTATCAAACACCATTCGCCAAGGTTCTCTTATTCTTTCCGCGGGGTCATTCTCAGGATTAAATGATGAAACATATCCCGTTAGTAAAGGTTTTTCGAACCCTTTCTTTTGAAGTTGTTTAACCATCTTAATTAGAGTGTCGTCCCAATCCTTTTCAAATCTCATATGGGAATCTATCTGAAGAGTGTATTCTTCACCACCATATAATTGTTGGACTTGATTTCTCGCCCAACAAACACCTTTAGATTCTGAATATAAAACATCAACAACTCTAAATCGTTTATCTTTTGAATATTCCTCCAAAGAATCAAAACCATCTTCAGGGTGATATTGTCTACAAATACCAATAACCAAGTTTTTTGGTCGTTTAGCATTTTCAATCATACTTTTAATTGTAGGGATAAGTTGGGGGTCTCTATATGAGGCAATCTGAACAAATATTTTCATAGTTAACTTTTTATGAAAAAAATAACCTTACAAATTAAAAAATAAATATAATTTCACTTATTTAAGCACATCCCCCTACACTTGAAACTGACATAAAATCAGAAGGTGAATTAATGTTATCCCAATTAGGATATGACGGGGAGAATGAACAACAATACGGGTAGAATAATCCCCCATTATTTAATGTATCTAAAGTAATACCACCACCTAATAAAGTTGACCAAATCCATAAAGATGTGCCAATATCAAACCAAACAAAACCATAAGTTAAAGTGTAGTAAGGTTTAGAGTTATAGTATCCTGTTTGATAAATTGTGTCAGAATCACCTAAAAATGTTGAGTAAGTATACTGGAAACAAACCACTAATAATGGTGTTGATGTAACAGTGTTAGTCGGCGTATTAGTAGGTGTTGGGGTATTAGTTGGCGTCTCGGTTGGTGTTGGTGTTGGTGTTGGGCAAGTAATACAAGATTCACAATCACCGTAGCTTGTTCCATCCCAAATTATATTAGCACTTGCTGGTGTTGTTACTAATAAAGTATAACAATTACCATTAGTTGCTTTTACAATATCACCTGACGTTAAATATGAAGGTACGCTGATGACTTTACCCTCCATAGTACAACAATCTAATGCGACTCTTTTAACAAAAATAACACTATTAGTTGGTGTAGGTGTTGGTGTTGACGTTACAGTTGGGGTGTTAGTAGGTGTTGGTGTAGATGTAGGACATAAAACATCAGGGTGAGATATATCACAAAAATAACAATCGGGTTGGGAACCTATTAATGAACATACGTATATATTTGTTGATGTCGTTGTTGGTATATATGTTGCGCATCCTTGAAACCCTGAACTAACAATATAATAAACTCCCGATAATGGATAATGATAATATGGTATATTACTAACTTTAAATTCTATATTTGAGTCGCAACAGCTAACAAATGAACCGATTATACCTGGTATAGTCGGTGTTGGTGTTTGAGTTGCGGTCGGTGTTGGTGTTGGTTGTGGACATACGTTCCCAACACAATAAGACCCAATAGTTACCTCAACTCCTGAGTCATAAACAGGGTTTGAACCACATACATATATGATAGTTAAAGGGTTAATTGTAAAACTAACCACTCCATTATCACAATTAGTATAACTAAACCCTAATGTACTCAAGGTTGGGTTTGTAAACGTTAAACAAACACAATTAGCATTTGTTGGTGTTATTGTTGGTGTTATAGTCAGTGTTGGGGTTGGAGTTGGTGTCGGCGGACATTCCACAAATTGGATTTCTTCACATCCTAACGAATCAACTATTTTCACAATTACACTTTGGGAACCATACAATTCTATTGGTAAATTAACATACAATGTTGGGGGGATTGAAACTACTCCAGTGTCTGCAGTATAACAATACGTATATGTTATATCACATATAATAATATCATAAGGTGAAGTTCCTGTAACACTTGTGATTTCAATAATTTGCATAGTCCTATTAGATAAATATAGTAGTCATAATTTTATGGTATAGACTATTATAAACTAAACTGTAATTTAATTCCTCCCGAACCGTCTTGTAGTGTTATAGGACTACCATCTTGTAATAATAATAAGCTAGCGACTTGTGTTGGAGTTACTGTCATTGTTGGGGTAACACTAGGTGTTGGTGTATTAGTAGGTGTTTCAGTCGGGGTTGGTGTTATTGACGAGCTAGGTGTATTAGTAGGTGTTTCTGTTGGTGTTGGTGTAGGAGTATTAGTTGGTGTTTCAGTTGGTGTAGGTGTTATTGACGAGCTAGGTGTATTAGTAGGGGTTTCGGTAGGAGTGTTAGTAGGAGTATTAGTTGGTGTTTCAGTTGGTGTAGGTGTTATTGACGAGCTAGGTGTATTAGTAGGGGTTTCGGTAGGAGTATTAGTTGGGGTTTCAGTTGGTGTTTCAGTTGGTGTAGGTGTTATTGACGAGCTAGGTGTATTAGTAGGGGTTTCGGTAGGAGTGTTAGTAGGAGTATTAGTTGGTGTTTCAGTCGGGGTTGGCGTGTTTGTCGGAGTTTCTGTTGGTGTACTAGTAGGAGTTTCAGTAGGTGTATTAGTAGGGGTTTCTGTCGGTGTATTGGTAGGGGTATTAGTTGGTGTTTCAGTAGGAGTATTGGTAGGGGTTTCGGTAGGAGTATTAGTTGGCGTTTCAGTTGGTGTATTAGTTGGAGTATTGGTAGGGGTTTCGGTAGGAGTATTAGTTGGCGTTTCAGTTGGCGTTTCAGTTGGTGTTTCAGTAGGAGTATTAGTTGGCGTTTCAGTTGGTGTATTAGTTGGTGTATTGGTAGGGGTTTCGGTAGGAGTATTAGTTGGCGTTTCAGTTGGCGTTTCAGTTGGTGTTTCAGTAGGAGTGGGTGTTAGAGTTTCTGTAGGAGTATTGGTTGGAGTTTCTGTAGGGGTATTGGTCGGCGTTTCTGTAGGGGTGTTAGTAGGAGTGTTAGTTGGCGTTTCAGTTGGTGTGCTAGTCGGAGTTTCAGTAGGTGTACTAGTAGGTGTTTCGGTGGGCGTATTAGTTGGTGTTTCAGTTGGTGTATTGGTAGGAGTATTAGTCGGAGTTTCTGTTGGAGTATTAGTTGGGGTTTCAGTAGGAGTATTGGTAGGGGTTTCAGTAGGAGTATTGGTAGGTGTGGGTGTTGGTGGAATTATTGTTGACGAACAAGTTTTATTGTAAAAAGAAAAATAGATATCATATGTTCCATATGGATAGTCAGTAAAATAAGTATACGGTATAGTTTGAAGACCTATATTTATAGTCCCACCAGTTAAAGGATAAAAAGTAATATCCCCAACCTGTCCGTTGTAATTAACACTTGATATGATTATTGAAAATGACATATTATTATAAACCGTATTTTGTTTTATCTACATTAAAGTTTTGTAACACTTGAGAGGACGATAAAGCAGTGTTATATATTCTCACTATTGAAACTGTTCCCTTGAAAAATATCTCACCTGTCCCATCGGTTTTAAGTCTACACGAAATACCAACCGAACTTGTATTACTTACTTGTCCTATACCCACTAAACTGGCGGTGCCTCCCGATACACCATTTCTATAAAGTGTGAAGACATCTGTTGTGAAGTTGAAAACCCCCACGACTTGTGCCCACGTATTTGTTGGGAATCCTGTTAAGTTTATATTTCTAAAAGTAGTACCATCATAAACTGCCGCGGTTACCGTACCAGTATTTTCGGCGTATCTAAAAACATATGGATACCTCAATTGATTAGTCTGATTCCATTTCTCTAATATTTCGGCTTCAGCAGTATTTGCTTGACCCGACGATGGGTTAAACCAAATTTCAACAGTATACTCACTGGTATTTGTAAAGTTCGTTACACCATCAACACTTGGTATTCTACCATATTGAGTAGTTCCATTAAATGTAAACCCACTTAATATATTATAAGTTGGACTACCCGATAAAATCGCATCTGTAGTCCCAACAGTTGTATCCCAAACAGTTCCTGAGCCAATATAACTACTTGGTGATAATTGTAGTTGTAAGTTTGATGTTACGATACTAGGTGTTGCCGATGGTGTTGAGGTTTTTGTTGTAGTTGGTGTGTTAGTTGGGGTAACTGTTGGTGTTGGTGTGGGTAATATATATTTAGCACTATCATAATTATAGTTTTGTAACACTTGAGCCCCCGATAAACCAATGTTGTAAATTTGAACCGCACCTAATCTATAAGAACAAGCGGAAGTTGTTGTTGTCAAATCCGTAGTGGATGGGTATCCGAAATTGAAATACATCGGTAAACTAGGCCCTAAATTGTATGGTGTGTCTCTCGAATAGGTTGATATTCCAACCATTGTTCCGTTTACATACGCAGTAAGTGTGGTCCCATTATATGTCCAACCAACATAATACCAATTATTCAGAGAGTGAGTAATGGATGATGTTATTGGTGCAGGACCATTGATAGTGTATGGCCAAACTCCGAATAAAAATCTATCACTAGAATCCCTTTGAATTTGAACATCGAACCAACCAAAGTCAGGTGAAAGAGAGCCTTGTTCAGAATAAATTATACCATTAGATGTTGGGTAAATCCAAAGGAAAGTAGATTGAGCCGTTCCTGTATTTACAGGTGATAAGTATGGGTTAATATTTGATGTGTATATATACTCAGATACTCCACCATCAATAGTTAGATATTTCGGAGAATCGTTTGTGTATGAAATAACACCTGTCATTGTCCCATTTATATTACCTTGTAAGTCAGTTATTATTGACCCACTACCACTATAAGAACTTGTGTTTTGAATATCCCAATTCATTATCAATCCTGATGATACTATAGAGTTAGTTGGTGTTTGAGTATTTGTTGGGGTAGAAGTAGGAGTTGGAGTTTCAGTAGGTGTGTTGGTTGGTGTTTCTGTAGGAGTATTTGTAGGAGTTTCTGTAGGAGTATTTGTAGGAGTTTCAGTTGGTGTATTAGTTGGGGTTGGTGTTGGAGGTGCTATTGAAACTGAACAAGTTATATCATATGATGAAACATAAATATCATACACCCCATATGGGTAATCTGTGAAATAAACATACGGTATTGTTTGTGGTCCGATGTTTATCGTACCACCAGTAAGTGGGTAAAAAGTGATATCCCCAACTTGTCCGTTGTAATTAATACTTGCTATGGTTATTGATAATGACATTATAAAGGGTTAGTTATTTTAATATTTAATTCTGAAGGTTCACCTAATACATTTTTTAATGTATCACCATAAACTATGTAATAAAAATCATCCGTCTCATAATACTCGTATTCACACCAACTTTTAGATAAACAACCTTCTTTAGGGTATCCATAAAATTGGTCACATAATTTAGTGGCTTCTTTAGCCTCATTTTCAGTTGTATATTTATAACCTAATACTATCATATTAATATGTGTTATAAAAATTGTTTATGTTGGTCTCAATACCTACTTTATTTACCGATTGGTCTGTATTATAGAACACAAATTCATTAACCCCACCTCTAAAATATAATGCACTTGACCCAGTTCTACCCGCGATATGAGTAAGATTAATTGGTGTCAACGACGCCCCCAAATCTTGTGAAGGTGCACCATCTTTAGAAATTAACATTCTACCCGTTGAGAAGTCAAAATAACCTAAGTGAGATAATAAATCTTCGCCCGTTAAACTAAATGCCAATACTCCGTCAAAGAATCCAAGTCCTTGAGCATCAACGAAAGAACCGTTATACCAAGCTCCACCGATTGACCCGCTAGACCCGAAGAATATGTAGTTAATATTATTTTGAGAAAATACTTGACCTAAAGTAAATGCTGCGGTTATTTGTATATTTGTTGTTAAACTTAATGGGGCTTTTGCCATTGATTCAAAAAAAGAGTGTAAGTAAGGGGTTATTTGATAATTACCATCTTTATCTAATAGTGCCGTTCTAGTCCCATTTATAACAACACCTTGTTGTTGATTTGGGGTATATTGATAAGCATGGTTGTCATTACCTGATTGGTCATACCAAACAACAACATAACCAGTACCATTAACTCCTTGATATAAACCACCTGTAAAAGACCAAGAACCATAAGGACCTGTTACAAAATCCATTAATGCTGGTGAATCTAAAACCACTTTACCATTTATTGTGGTAAAACCAATGTCTAATTCGGTATTATCAAAATTTCTTCTCACTCTCATGCAAGGACCTGAATATGTTGATGATAATTTTCTAGCCGAAAAAGCCGCAACTGAATTAGGGTAATTATCTAATAAAAATGGTGACGGAGTTGTTGGAGTGTTTGTTGGTGTGTTAGTAACTGTCGGTGTTGGTGTTTCTACTGGAAAGTTAATCTGTAAAGTAAAATCACATTGGGGTGATGGTGTTTTAGTTGGGGTTTGTGTGACAGTAGGTGTCGGTGTTATTGGTATTATAGTTAAAAGAATGTCGCACTCAGGTGCTGAAGTTTGTGTTGGAGTTGATGTTATTGTTGGTGTTGTTGTATTCGTTGGTGTTTGAGTTGGTGTTTGAGTTGGGGTTTCTGTGTTGGTTGGCGTTTGAGTATTAGTTGGCGTATTAGTCGGAGTTTCAGTTGGGGTTTCTGTGTTGGTTGGTGTATTAGTAGGTGTATTAGTTGGGGTTTGAGTATTGGTATTAGTTTGAGTTTGAGTATTAGTCGGGGTTGAGGTATTAGCTGGGGTTTTAGTCGGTGTTGGGGTTTTAGTTGATGTAATACTAGGTGTTGGGGTTTTAGTTGATGTAATACTAGGTGTTGGGGTTTTAGTTAATAAACATGGGTCAATTGTTTTAGTTGGGGTTTTAGTCGGTGTTGGGGTTTTAGTATTTGTTGGTGTTACTGTCGGGGTTTTAGTTACTAAACAAGGATTAAATGTAGGTGTTGATGTTTGGGTTTTAGTATTTGTAGGTGTAGGAGTTTTAGTATTTGTGGGTGTAGGAGTAACGGTAGGTGTTGGTCTATACACATTCAATATATTAGGACAATCCGCATCTTCAACTAAGATGGTATATGTACCGTACACCTCTCTTGGGGGAATTAACAAAGAAGGTTCAAAATCAAAGGGTAATGTTACCTCACCTAAATTAATTGTAACTATATCATTATCAGGTTTAAATAATATGGTTGCTAATTCACCATCATAATTTATACTACTTATAGTTATTTTTAATGACATTATCCATTTTTAAAATTAAAATTTATTCTCTATCGCTAAACAAACTTCACCATTTTGTTTAATTAACTTTTCCATATCACTAAATGATATGAATGCGTGACCTGATTTTCCCCAATTTTTCCCCCAACTATTTTTAATTCTAAATAATTTTTTATTTTTATCCACCCCATTAATTACATAAGCATGTCCGCCAGTTAATTTACCAGTGACCCTCATTAAACCATTCTTATCAGGGAAAAACATTGACCTATACCAATTAGTTCCCACAACTACAGGGCCTTTAGTTAAAACAGTATCTATTAATACGTTAATATTATAAGTCCATAAATATGACGAAATCTTATTTGTATTTTTCAAGTACTTAGCGCCACCTCTAACTGATGTACCATTATAATTTTCACCAACCCACTCATCTAATTTTTGAGCTTCTTTATAAATTAAGGTTGGATTGATGATTGGGGATATACCCTCATGTTTAACTGGTCCGTCCTCAATCCAATGAGCCCAAGCATATCCAACACATTGAGGGGTGTTTTCTTGATTGCCCCACCATTCATCGGCGTCCCAATACTTAGTTGTTAATATTGTGTTTTTAAGTTTTAACTTATCCTCAATTAAATAATTTTTGTCTCTTTCGTCAGGAATATATACTCTTCCTAATGGATGAGGTATTTCAATTGATTCTTCAAGTATATCATTTGTATCAGTAATAACGTAAGTAAAATCATTAATTTCACATACCTTTGTTGAGCAATCAGGGCAATCAGGATTAAACATTTCAAATTTCTGATTTAGAATTTTGAAGTTGTGTTTAATTTCAGGGGCGGATAACGGAGACGTGTACATTCTAAATTGAGATATAGCACCTTCAAATGTTCCAGCAAAATTTTGCTCTATTAATATATTAGTTTTTAGACCATTAAATGTTGTTCCTGTTAAATCGTTAATTGGAAAACATTCAGGGTCTTGTATATAAGGCCCAAATGGTAACGTTGTTGATGAAAATGTTAAGTTTTCTCGTAATCCTTGAGTACCCCCACCCCACGAGATGTTAAATGGAACCCCAACTTGTTTTTCTTTATCAGTATCTAAAGCTCTGGGAATTAATTCCTCAAAATTCTCAATTGTATAAAATATTTTACCATTAATATATATTTTTAACCTACCTTCTCGGTAATTTTTTTCACTTATCCATCTATCATTTAACTTAACAATTTCAATTTGTTCAGCAGTTTTTCCGTCAACTTTAGTATAAGGTACATTAACCAAAGAAACCGTGTTATTAGCCAATGATTCTAAATAAAGTTTTTCAGTTATTGTATCTAAACCACCTCTAAATAATAAATCACATTCATCTAACCAATTGTATCTTTCCCACACAATATTAACTTGGAACCAATGTTCTTCCTCTAACCAAGCAGGATTTTCTTGTTCACATCTTGGGTATATAGGTGGGGTACAATAATCAACTATCGTATACCCTGTCGTGAATGTAACACCAGTGTTTTCACAAGAGCCCGTTGTTTGACAATCACCTGTAATTGATAACATTCTAACCCCTATTTGAGGGTTTTTAGGGTCACCGCATAATCTGAACGATATTGCGTTGGATAATGAATCAAACAATGGGTCCACCTCGCAAGTATTCTCAACTGATGTAAATCCTGTTGTTGAGCATTTACAATCATCGCAAGTATCACATTTAGTACATGTTGGTGTGCAAGTTGGTATTATAACACAATTGTCAGGTGTGGGTGTAGGTGTGGGCGATGGAGTTGGGGTAGGTGTTATTATAGTGTCACACTTATGTTCAAAACATTCCCATCCACACGTTTCACAAGTATAATCTTTACAGTCACATCCACAAGTTATTTTTTTCTCTCGGTTACCATTACATAAATTACAACCATAATTAACGTGTGGGTCGTGAATATTATTTACCGACCTAGGAGGGTAAACATATATACAACGACTATCCGTTATTGTTTTATTACAGCAAGCACAGGTAGTTAATCCCGTTAAAGGTGTTGTTACTCTTGTGTACCCTGTAAAACAATTTGGGGTACCATCAGCGTGATGATAAAATTTATTTTCCGCTCTAGTCCCAAAATAAAAGAATGTATTTTTATTATTAGGGTAAATTTCGTTTAAAGTTGTTTCATTGGGGCCAGGAAAATATTCATCAATTAATCTAGGTTTTAGAATCATCTCAACTGACCAACCTTTATTCATTCTTTCAGGTAAAATATCATAATCATACCCAAATAATTTATAGAACCCTTGATAAAACCCTCCATATAGTTCGTGGTATTTACCGACAAAAGGGTCGTTTTTACTTACAACTTCATATAATATAGTTTTATCAAAACCTGAAAATCTAATGTTAGGTGAACTAGTGTATCCTGTGGTTTGAAATAGTTTAAGTCTCCTATCAAAATTAAGTCGTGTAAACTTTAATGAGTCATTAATTAACCCATTAGTAAAATTTATGGTTTGTCCCGTCATTTCAGATACTAAACCATTATCAATACCTGTTAAACCAATATCACAAGAAGAATGACCTGTAAAACAATTTAAATCTAAATCATTAGTTTCATAATAGTTTTGAGAAACAAATATATTATTAAGATTATAATTTTTATATGTTAAGTTTAAACCTTGAGATGTTAGAGGATTATCAATATCAAAATAAACGGGTAATTTATTACCATATGTTTGAGCAATCAAATATGGTGAGAAAACAACCTCTTGATTGTACCCTTGTTCGTCAGACGTTAACGACATATCATATGACTCATTAACGAGTTTTACGCCCCAATTTGGATAAACATATTGATTTATATTTTGACCCGCCATCTTTTTTAAGATAAATACTCTAAAACGAAGTATTTATTATAAAAAAAAGTGATATGATAGAATATAATAAAGAATATTTCAGTAATAATTATTATTTCCTTTTAAAAGAAGGTTATGATAAAATATCGTTATTCTATTCTGTGGCCGAAACTTTAACTGAATCAAGAAAAAAAGACAAAAAAATAGTTTTAAGTAAAAAGAATGAAAAAAGTATTAAAGATTTGGTTGGTAAGTTTTTAAAAACAAAGAAGAAATTAAACCCAAAACAGATTGAAAAAAAATTCAAAGACTTAGATTCTGAAGGAGAAATTGAGGAATTGGTTGATGCTGATGGTACTATGTTAGGTTCTAATTCACCAATTCTTAATCAAAAGTTAACACCTAAAAAAACTATGGACCAAACTGTTGCAATGTCCAGAGTAACTAATGACCCTGTTACAAGAGGTTACCGTGTGTATTGGGGTGAGAGTGAAGATGAACAAGATAATGTTGTATCTGAGGTTGATTATTCTGATGCTTTTGGGTATGAGGAAACTAAAGATATGGATTTTGAAGATACTGTAGAGACTCTTGAAGATATGGGTGTTGATAATGGCGAGGAAAGAGCTGAGGAAATGGGTAAAGACCCTAAGTTAGAAAAGAAAAAAGTTAAAGGAGCCTTCATTAGACAGCGTTTAGTTGAAAAAGAACCGATTGAAGAAATACAAAGACAAAAAATGGTTAAGATGGTTGAAGACATTTTAACTAAAAAATCAAAAAAAGATGGTGATGTAGTTAAAACAGACTCCAACTCAAACCAAACAATAAGTAAATTTTTAAAGAGGAATTTAAAATCAATAAAGAAACTAGCCGAAAAAGAGGGGATTAGTTTAGACCAATTGATTAAAACTTTAAAATACGATGAATAAAGATTTATACGGACATACAGTTCCATTACCTGAAGACGTTGTTGGTTATTTAGACCAATGCTTTAATTCTGCCAATGGTGCTGATGAAACAACTGAAGGTTATAAACGAAATAAAGACCTAAGAGATAAAAAAGAAATTACGTATCAACAATTAAAAAGAATGAAAAATTGGTTTGACAATTTTAATGGTCATGAAAACGATTTATCATTTATATTAAATGGAGGTCATTACGTAAAAGAGTGGGTTGACAATACTCTGAACTCAATGAGAGAAAATTCTCGTTTACCAAAGGAAGTTAAATCAACTGTACTCCCAAATCAATTTATTCAACCTCACGAAAAAAATAACGTGAATAATATGAATAGACCGACTAAATCACATAAATCGGCAACAGAAAGATATGATACGGCAATAACCGAAAACTTAAAAAGAATAAACGATTTAATCAATAAAATAATATAATTATGGCAGTTAACGAACCATTAGATTTCAGTCAACCTAAAAACTCATTATCTGAAATCGCAGAATCGGAAAGAAAAAAATTGTTCCCTAAAAATGATTACAAAACAGAAAACCAATACTCGGCAGTTAATCCAGATGCGTTAGCGGATGGAGATGCTCAAGGTAAAGGAACTGGTCAGTTTTTAGATACAGGAAACCAAAATGCGGGAGGTATTCAAGACATAATTGAAAGGAAAGCAGAATTGGTAATAAATAAATATAAAATACAAAACCCTTACACAACTCCAAGTGCATAATGAAATTAATAGATACATTTAAGTCGGTATTATTAGAAGTCGCATCAATAGAATCATTAAGTGATGCAATTAATAAACGACGCAAAGTTATTATTTATTATGATGGTGATGAACCAGGAGGTAAAGGTTTACGTGAAATTGAGCCTGTTTGTTTTGGGTATAGTAAAGCAGATAACCCAGTATTAAGGGCTTGGGATAATTCGGGAGCGTCTCATACAGGATATAAAGGTGAACAACCATTACCTGGGTGGAGATTATTTAGAGTTGATAAAATCCTATCATTTAAACCAACAGGTGAGACATTTAATGAACCAAAACCAGGATTTAATCCTAATGGTGATAAAGGAATGGTGAGAGTTATTAGCTTAGTCACATTTGATAATACAGAAGAGAACATTGCTTAACAGTTAACTTTACTGTTATATTTTATCACATATTTTTTATAAAACATATTATTATGACAAACGAAAATGATTTAATACAAAAACTTATGGTGTCTAAAAAAATTATGGAACGACACGATACTATGGGTAGAGGTAATAATGGAATAAATAATTTTTCCACACCACAGGTAGAAAATTACGAAGCGCCTCAAGCAACTTACAATTTACCTAATGATATTTTAAATGAAAGTGAATTTCATACAACTAGTACTGTTAGTAAACCTCAACAACCAGTAACTAAAGATAGAATTATGTCATCAAAATTACCTGATGAAATAAAACAATTAATGATGGAACATCCAATTGTTCAACCAAATAACCCATTAACTGGTGGTAGTAGTATTTCATCTGAGTTAGCTGAAAAAGCTGCAAGATTAATGAACGTTAACGCAAAAGGAGAACCATTACCAAACACACAACAACGTAGACCGATTGTTAATGAGAGCATTTCAAATGGTATTTCCGCTGATGATATTAGAAGTATTGTAAGGGAGACTGTTGAAGAGGTACTAAAAGAAAATGGTCTTATGGTTGAGTCCACAAAAAAATCTAACGATGTTTTTAAATTTAGAGTGGGTCAACATATGTTTGAGGGTAAAGTTACTAAGGTTAGAAAAATTTCGGAATAACACGCACCCCTTTGTATTTTATTACATTGGTCAAACCTCCATTAATCGTGGGGGTTTTTTGTTTTCTATATTGATATAATGAAAATGGTCTATTATATTTTAGTTTATATAATTAAAAAATATGAAAGAAAAAATTAATGTGTTAGTCTTACCAAGCGATAAAACTGGTGTCGGAAAGTTTCGCTCAGTTGACCCCCATGTAATGTTACAAAATATGTATCCTAATGATTTTTATGTGGATATTGATTTTGAACCTAAAGTAAATGACCCTAATTATTGGAAAAAATATCAAATTGTTCATATCCATAGAAATGTTGGTTCATCTTATGAGGGGACTCAACAGTTGATTAACTACTTAAAATCCCAAGGAATTAAAGTTATTGTTGATTTAGATGATTATTGGTTACCAACAAAAGAACACCCAATCCACTCATTAATTGTTCAAAACAAAATACATGAAAAAATTGTTGCTAATCTAAAATTAGCGGATTATGTAACAACAACTACAGAAATTTTTGCCGATGAAATTAGAAAATACAATAAAAATGTGGTTGTTTTTCCAAATGCAATAAATCCAGATGAACCTCAGTTCAAACAACCAACATTAGAATCTGAAAGAATTAGAGTTGGTTGGTTAGGGGGGTCATCTCATTTACATGATTTAAAATTATTGGATGGATTTGTTCAAAAAAACTCAAGTATTAATGATAAAATCCAATATGTGTTATGTGGATTTGATATTCGTGGGACCGTAACTGAAGTTAATCAACAGACAGGTGAACAAAAACAAAGACCAATTAAACCTAGCGAAACCGTTTGGGTTAAGTATGAAGAGATTTTTACAAATAACTATAAAATTATTGACGGTAAATACAAAGATTACTTATTTGAATTTAAAGAAGATGAATACAAAAGTGATATTATATTACCATACCAAAGAGTTTGGACAAAACCTGTAACATCTTACGCTATGAATTACTCTAAATTTGATATTTCTTTAGCACCAATTAAAAACCATATTTTTAACAGGGTTAAATCTCAACTTAAAGTTATTGAGGCGGGGTTTTACAAAAAAGCGTTAATCGCATCTAACGTTGGTCCTTATACAATTGACTTGAAACATTCACTTAAAAATGGTAATTTTGTTGATGGTAATGCTTTGTTAGTTGACGAAACTAAAAATCATAGTGATTGGTCAAAGTTTATTAAAAAACTTGTTGAGAACCCTAATATGATTACCGATATGGGTGAAAGATTGTATGAAACTGTTAAAGACAAATACAATTTACAAAATGTAACCATTTTGCGAAAAGAATTTTACGAATCAATTATAAAATAAGATATGATTAATATTCCAATTACTAAAATTTTATTCTTAGACATTGAGACTGTTGGGGGTTGTCCTGATTACGAATCTTGTCAAAAATTTAGTCCCGAACTTGCGGACCAATTCAGTAAGTACTTTGATTGGTTTCAAAAAAGATTTCCAGAAGACGTAGGACTTGTTCCTGATGATGTTTTTATAAAACGGGGGGCATTGGTCCCCGAATTTGCAAAAATTGTTTGTGTGTCAATGGCATTTGTTATGGATAATGGTGATGTTAAAAAACAAACATTTTCAGGTGAAGATGAAAAGGAACTTTTAATCCAAGTTAGAAATCTTTTAGATAGATGTCATAAACTTGATTTTTATCTATGTGGTCACAATTTAAAGAATTTTGATATTCCTATGTTGGCTAAGCGTATGATTATTAATGGGATTATGCCATCCAAGATTCTTCCATCATATGATACAAAGCCATGGGAAGTTAAAGCGATTGACACTAAAGAAATATGGCAATACGGGGCTTATACCGCAATTGGGTCCCTTGATTTACTTTGCTCTTGTTTGGGGATTGAATCACCAAAAGGTGGTGAGGTGTCTGGGGCAAATGTCCACGATTCTTATTGGAATAAGAATATGATAAAAGAAATTGCCGAATATTGTGAGAAGGATGTGGAGGTATTAATAGAAGCTATAAAAAAATTAAAAGAACTAAAATGACAAATCCTGAAAATTACAATTTCTACAACGAAAAAATGAAAGAAATTGATGAGATTATGAAATTAACTAAAGATGATGACGTTGGAGATTTTGACTCAATAATGGACGAATTTGGTGTTGATTTTAGTGAAATTGAAAAGGCATTTAATGAATATGAACCAACACTTGATTTAGGGTATACTAAGTTAAATGAAAATGCAATTGACCCGTTCTATAATTATTCAAGTGATTCTGGATTTGATTTATATTCAACCGAGGAAATAGAAATACCTTCTTTTGGTAGAGTTTTAGTTCCGACAGGTCTTTCATTTGATATTAAAGATGGGTACGAAATTCAAGTTAGGTCTAAAAGCGGCTTAGCGATTAAACAAGGACTAATGGTTCTTAACTCACCAGGAACTGTTGACAATGGATATACAGGTGAAGTTCAAGTAATTGTATTTAACACAAATAATCACCCTGTAACGATAACTAAAGGTATGAAGGTTGCTCAAGCAGTTCTTTGCCCTGTTGTTAATGGAAAGTGGGTTAATTTGGTTGAAAAAGAAAAAATAAACGAAAAAGAAAGAGGTGATAACGGATTTGGAAGTACAGGGATATGAAAAGTAAAAAAGAAATAGAGTGTGAGATTGAAAAGGTGAAGTCTGAAATTGCCATGTCAAATATGAATGATGGGTGGTGGAATGGGTATATGACAGAAAAATTAGATAAGTTAAAGAAATTATTAGAAGAAAACGAAGATGATAACAATAATTTACTCAACACATAAAGATAAAGAATACAACGATAAGTTTAATGACCATCTTGTGTTAACATCAGGACTTCAATGGGTACAGGTTTTACCTTACGTAAACCATAACGAATACTCATTATCCGAACTTTACAATAAAGGAATAAAAGATGCCAAGTATGATATTGTTGTATGTTGTCATAACGATATTAAACTTGAAAAAAATTGGGGTAAAAAATTGTTAGAGGATTTTTCTAACAACCCTGAATTCGGTATAATTGGTAAGGCTGGTAGTTGTTATTTTCCTGAGTCGGGTGTGTATTGGGAAAGATTAAAACAAACTATGGTTGGTCAAGTTTATCATCATCCTGACGGTCATAAAAAGTTTTTAAGTAAATACTCACCAAAATTACCATTCTTAGTTCCTGTCGTAAGTATTGATGGTTTATTTATGGCATTTGACAAAACAAAGATAATACATAAATTTGATGAGACCATGGGACGTTTCCATTTTTATGACCATAGTTTTTGTTTACCTAATTATGTTGATGGTGTTAAGATAGGTGTTACCTCATCATTTGAAATAACCCACCAATCGGTTGGGAAACCGAATCAAGAATTTTATGAAACCAAAGAAAAATTTATTAATAAATTCAGGTCAATTTTACCGTTAGATTTAAAACCTGAATCAATATATGTTCCTGAAATTAAAGAAAAACAAATTAAAAATGTTGGTAAAGTTGCGGTCATCATCCCAACAAAAAGTAAATTAAATTTATTATTTGATTGTGTTGATTCATTTCACGAACACTGTAATACATTGTTATATGATATTTTTATTGCCGATACAGGTTCGTCAGTTGAAGAAAAGGAATTAATTAAAATAAGGTATGAAAATACAAATGTTAAATTAATAGAATTTGATTATTATAATTTTGCTAAGATAAATAATGAAGTAGTAAAACATCATATTGGAAATGAATATGAATTTATCCTATTCTGTAACAATGACATTAAGTTGTTGAACAATGCGATTTATGGTATGTTGAAAGTTTTTAAAGAAAAAACTAAGGTCGGAACTGTTGGGGGTAGACTTCATTTTGAAAATAAAACCATTCAGCATGATGGAATTATACTTTTTGTTGATAAAAGTGGTAATATCCGATTGAGTCATAAAAATTTAACAAATTATTATAATTATTCTACAACCCTAACTAAGGAAACGGGTAATACAGGTGGGTTATTGATGATTAAGAAAGACATTTTTGAAAAATGTGGGTATTTTAATGAAAACTATATTAGTTGTTTAGAAGATGTTGAGTTAAATTTAAAATGTGTGACATTGGGGTTGACAAATTATTGTGATGGAAACATTGTTGCATATCATTATGAAAGTCAAACAAGGAACGAGGATAGTGATAATTTAAAAAAATTACAACAAGATTACCATAACAATTTATTACCGTTTATGTTAGATAATTTCGACAAAATTAAAGAATGTTTTTTAAATATGAATTAAAATGGAAACAATAGGAAACTTAATAGATAAATTAACTGTGACCAATATTAGAATTTGGATGGCTGAGGATATTAAACGAAATGTTAACGCTACTGATTCTGAAATATCTAACGCAACCAAAATAACTAATATTGCTAACCAACAAAGAAATGATTTAATACAAGAAATTGATGAAATGATTAACGATATTGTAATAAATCAAAAACCTCAAAAATTATATAAACAAGGCAGTAACAAAATGTATGGAAAAAATTAATTTTATATGTGGGGGAAAAACGGGTGACTTATTACATAACCTAATGGTTATAAAATTAATATGCGAAAAAAATAACAAAAAAGGTGTTTTATATATAACAAACTTATCCGAATATGGTGGGGATGGGTTTCATTTTGATATGCACAGTACATATTATGATTTAGAACCATTTATAATGTCTCAAATTTATATTAATTCATTCCACTTACTAAGAGAAGGGGATGTTGTTGAGGATTATATAAACTTAAATCAATGGAGGTGGTCCAAATTGTTCTTCAAATCTAACTGGATTGATATGCTTTGTGATAACTATAATTTAGAACCTCCTAAAACACCCTGGGTTCAATCTGATAAAATTGAGGGTCTTGAGGATTCTATTCTAATCCACAGAAGTTTACACAGACATACAGTCCTTTTTCCTTGGGAAAAATTAGTAAACGAAAATAAATGTAAATTTATTACTAATATTAACACGCTACATGAATATGAGTCATTCCCATATAAAGATAAGGTTGAATTGATTCACTGTAATTCATTTAATGAACTTGTACAATCAATTAATTCGTGTAAATTTTTTATAGGTAATATGTCAACCCCATTAGCAATTGCCCACTGTTTGGGGAAACCTCATTTGGGTGAACTAATCATACCCGATGAAACTCATTATATTGGGGATGAGAAATATATTAATGATTATTATTATATAACCTATGGGGGTTATAAACATTTAAATGGTATTGAAAAGTTCATTAATATATGATTAAAATACTAATAACAGGCCCTTTAGGTCAGGATGGTATATTGTTAACCGAAATAATTCAAGAAGATTATGAATTGCACGGGGTTTGTAGAATGATGACCCCGATTGAGAGGTTAAAAGAACATAATAAAAAATTCAATATTAATTTATGTTTATCAGAATTGTCAGATTTTAATTATGTAAATCAATTAATAAAAACAATTAAACCAGATGTGGTTGTTAATTTTGCAGGAGAAACTGATGTTATAAATCCATGGGAAGACACTTACAGAACATTTGAACATAATTACATTATTCCCTCAAATATATTAAATTCAATTGTTAAACAAAATAAAGATATTTTTTTCTTTCAGGCATCTTCATCATTAATGTATGGAAGGTCAAATGAAAAAATAATTACCGAAGAAAGTAAAACATCTCCAATGTACCCTTATGGGATTTCAAAATTAGCGGTCCATAATTTAATGTCCGAATATAGAATTAAATACGGTATTAAATGTTCTTCAGGTATATTTTTTAATCATGAATCCTATTATAGAAGTGATAAATTTGTTAGTAAAAAAATATCATCATTAGTTGGTCAAATAATTAAGGGAGAAAACAAAAAAATAAAATTATACGGTTTAAATTTTAATAGAGATATTAGCCATGCTAAAGATTTTATGAGTGGAGTTAAATTAATTATTGACAATAAAATCAATGACGATTTTGTTTTTAGTAGTGGTGTATCAACTAATATGTTTGAGTTTGCTAAAAAATTTTTTACCCTACATAATTTAAATTTTTATGACTATATTGATTATGAAGAATCAAAAAATTTATCTATTGATTATAATATAATTGGTAATAATTTTAAACTTAAATCAATTGGGTGGGAACCAAAATATAATGTTGATGAGTTAATAATTGACATGATAAAAAAAGAATTAAAAAAATAAAAATGAGTATATTATATATCAATCATTCAAAATCACAGTGTGGTGTATATGAAATTGGTAAGAGGATTTATGACCTTTTAGATAAAAACATTTTACCTGTTAAGTATTTTGAAACCCCTGTAAATGGGGAATCGGAATATAGGTCAATTATGGAAAATGAAAAACCTAATTATGTATTGTATAATTATTACCTAAGTACATTACCATATATACATAAAGGTCTTTTTAATGAGTATCCCAATGCTAAACATATCGGTATAATCCATGACCCACTAACTCCTGAAATGGTTAGTTTTTACAACACAACTTTTGATTGTTGGGTGATTCATGACGATACTAATCAAACTATAAGTGATAATAAATTTACGACTATTAGACCAATAAGAAGGTTTACAAAACAAAAAAATGAAAACAATATTTTAAATATAGGTTCTCATGGTTTTAGTGTTTCCCCTTGGAAAATGTTTGACAGGATGATTGAACTAATACACGACGAATTTGATGAGGTAAATATTAATATGAATATAACTCAAGCTACTTTTGGTGGTGGTGATGATACATATAAATTTAATTTATGGAAAAATATTATTAATAAGAAAAACGTTAATTTAAATATTACTAACACTTATTTTGAATCTGAGGATGAGGTTATTAATTTCTTATCTAAAAATGATTTAAATATGTACTTTTATAATCCCCCTCACCCGTTTATCGGGGTTGGTGGAAGTGCTGATTTGGCGGTAAGTTCGCAATCTAGTTTAGTGGTTAATAATACCTATATGTACCGACATTTTCATAATCACATAGGTTTTTTTGAACAAAAAAATAATTTAAAGTCGTTTTTAAAAAACAATACAAAAGTAAAAGAGTTGTACTACTTGTGGTCACCTGAAAGAATGACAAATGATTATAAAAGAATGATAGAATCGTTATGAAAGATATTTTAATTGTTAATAGACAAACAACTAATTGTGGTGTTCATCAATATGGGTTAAACATATATGAAAGTCTTAAAAAAAGTAAAAACAACAATTACTATTACTTAGAAACTAATGACGTTACAACTTTAAATAATTTTTTAAATAATAATAAAATAGATATTATTGTTTTTAATTACATTATATGGGTTATGGGATGGATAACAGATGAGATAGTTAATCAATTATCGTCACAATATAATTGTTATTTTATTTATCACGATGGTGATTTAAAGTTTTCTAGTATAAAAGGAATACTATACAATGACCCAACAAAAATTGTTGATAATGTTACTGAACATAATATTAACCGGTGTTTATTTGATTTTAAACCAAGTAAAAATAAACAAAATAACGAAAGACCAATTATTTCTTCATTTGGGTTTGGGTTTCCGGATAAAGGATTTCACAATTTAATTAATAAAATTAATGAAGAATATACCGATTCTTTAATTAGATTCCATATTCCAAATGCAAATGTTGACATAAATAACCATTTGAAAACCGAAACTTTAAAATTATGTGAGAATATGTTAAATAATAAAAATGAATTTATTATTACAGACCATTACATGAGTAATTATGAGTTATTGGAGTGGTTAAATGAAAGTAGTGTGAATTGTTTCTATTATGATAAAAAACCATCTAAAGGTATCTCATCTGTTATTGATTACGCATTATCAGTTGATGTACCAATTGCGGTCACTAATTGTAATATGATGAGACATATATTTTGTGATGAAATTTCTATTGAGAAAAATAAAATTACTGATATAATCAGTGGTGGTTGTTCTCCTTTACTAGAACATAAACTAAAATGGTCAAATGAAAATTTTATAAATAATTTTGACAAAATAATGGAACTGTGATTTATTAATTAATAATAATATTACCCTAACAATAATTTAAATAATAAAAAAATGGAATATGGAGTTTTACGCTGAATATGATACTGATAAAATAATTAGAGAAAAATATTTTTCAGATTACGAATATAAAGGATTAATCGTTGAGGTTGGGGGTGCGACTCCTGAGTTTTTATCAATGTCAAAACACTTTAAAGATAACGGTTGGAGGTCAATTATAATTGAACCTAACCCTACTTTTGTAGAACAACATAAAGAGGTTGGTAACGAAGTGTATGAATTTGCATGTTCTTATGAAGATAGAGATGGTGAATTTACTATAGTTCATCAAGAGGTAAACGCGTATGGGGGAGTTGTAACCGACCACTCATTTTCTTCTATTGACGTTAAAGAAAGTTATCTAAATAACACTAATTTTATTTTAACAGATAAAAATAGTGAAAAAATAAAAGTCAAAATAAAAAAACTAGACACGATATTAGGTGAACTCAATATTAATAAGGTTGATATCTTATCAATTGATGTTGAAGGTTGGGAAATTGAGGTTATGAGAGGTCTAAATACTAAAAATATTGATTGTAAATTAATTGTCGTTGAAAATTTTTTAAATGATGATTCATATAAGAATTATTTTGAAAGTATTGGGTATTATCTATCCGACATCGTTGATTATAATCAAATATATATAAAAAAGTAAAAATGTATTATTCACAATCTAATCAAGACAAATGGGTCGCAGAATTTTTAGAATTCAAAAAAAATGGGTACTTTATTGAGGTTGGTGCTTATGATGGAATTCAAACAAGTAATACTTATTTTTTTGAGAAAAATTTTAATTGGTCAGGAATATGTATTGAAGCTAATCCGTCAGTTTTTAATTCATTGATTAAAAACAGGAAATCGGTAAACGTCAACAAGGCGGTAACTGATTATAAAGGTACTTGTAATTTTAATGCTAATGAATATAAAATAACTAATGAAGGTATCAGTATTGATTGTGACACTCTTTTAAATATATTAGACGAAAATAATGCACCAAACGTTATTGATTATTTATCTATAGATATTGAAGGTTACGAATATATCGCATTAAAAGAGTTTGATTTTATCAAATATGAGATTGGTCTGATTACTGTAGAACATAATCTTTATTGTGATGGTGATACTCGTAAAAATCAAATTTTTGAACTTTTAACTAAAAACGGGTTTTCTAGAGTTGTTGATAACGCTCCGTGTTTAGACCCAAATCCTGAATGGTATAACAAACCATATGAAGATTGGTATGTTAATAATAAATTATTAAAATAATAAAACTTATGAAAGAATTATTTACACTAGGAGATTTATATGTTTCTGACTTTTTAAAAGATGGTGAATCCCCAAGAGGTGGTTCAGTAGAGATGAAAATGATGTTAGAACCTGAAACGGGTGCGGTTAGATTAGAAAAAATAGCACCTTTAGATACTATGTATGGAAAATATTGGTATAGGTCAGGAATTAATAATACCATGAAAAAAGAATTAAAATCAATTGTTAATTCAATAACTGACATTGTTAAATTAAACGAAAATGATTTATGGGTGGATATCGCATGTAATGATGGTACATTATTGAGTAATGTACCCGATAACTTAATTAAAGTCGGTATAGACCCAGTTGATGATTCATTTAAAAGAGAATCCGAAAAACATGCCAATTTAATTATTCAGGATTATTTCACGTCAAAGGTTTTTAAAGAAAGTAAATTTGGAAAATTAAAGGCAAAGGTTATAACTACCATTGCAATGTTTTATGATTTAGAAGACCCTAAAAGTTTTGTAAATGATATCGTTGAAATTTTGGACGATAATGGAGTATGGGTATTACAATTATCATACACACCATTGATGATTGAGCAATTAGCCTTTGATAACATTTGCCATGAACATGTATATTACTATTCATTGTTTAATATCCAAAAAATATTTAAAGAATGTGGTATTGATATAGTTGATATACAACTTAATGACACTAACGGAGGGTCTTTTAGAATTTATTGTATGAAAGAAAATTCCGATAAAACTAAATTCGGAACTCAGCCTTATCGTGATATTTGTAATTTCAGATTAAAATCTACGTTAGAATATGAAAGAACATTAGGTTTAGATAAAGAAGAGGTTTGGTTAAAATTTTTTGATAGGATTAACGATTTAAAAGAAAAAACAATCTCCTTTATTAAGGAAGAAAAATCCAAAGGAAAAACAATTTGGGGCTATGGGGCATCAACTAAAGGTAATACTCTTTTACAATATTTTGGATTAGACCATACTTTGATTGACGGTATTGCTGAAAGAAGTATATACAAGTTCGGACTTAAAACAGTCGGTACTAACATTCCTATTTATTCTGAAGATGAAATGAGAAAGGCTAAACCTGATTATTTGTTAGTACTACCTTGGCATTTTATAAATGAGTTTGTTGAAAGAGAGTCAGAATTTTTAAAAAGTGGGGGTAAATTTATTGTTCCTTGCCCCACTTTTGAAATTATTGGGATGTGATGGGAAATATTTTAGTAACAGGGGGTTATGGTCTTGTTGGTTCTGAATTTAATGGGGATAATTATACCCCATTATCGTCAAGTAAATGTGATTTAAGAAATAGAACCGAAATTGACGAGGTGTTAAATAAGATAAAATTTGACTCCATAATTCATTGTGCTGGTAGAGTTGGGGGTGTTGGTGGAAATATGAACTATAAAGGTGAATTTTTTCACGATAATATAATGATGAATACGAATGTTATTGAATCAGCAAGGGTTCACGGTATTAAAAATCTTGTTGCTTTTTTATCCACATGTGTATTCCCCGACAATATAGAATATCCTTTAACTGAGAATAAAATACATTTAGGACCACCTCATTTTTCAAACGACGCATATGCATATGCCAAAAGAATGACAGATATTCAGATACGAGCATATAGAGAACAATACGGATTAAATTATAAATCGGTTATACCCACTAATATCTATGGTCCAAATGACAACTACAATATTGAAAATGGTCATGTCATACCTTCATTAATTCATAAATGTTATTTAGCCAAAAAAAATAACACTCCGTTTGAAATTTGGGGGTCAGGAAATTCATTAAGGGAGTTCATTTTTAGTGAAGATGTTGCAAAATTAACTGAATGGGTTTTATATAACTACACTGAATCCGAACCAATTATTTTATCAACTTCACAAGAAATATCAATTAAAGAAGTTGTCAGTATCATAACTGAAATTATGGAATTTGAGGGTAAGGTATATTTCAACGTCAATAAACCAGATGGTCAATATAGAAAACCATCAGATAATTCAAAATTAAAAAATTATTTACCCGATTTTAATTTTACCCCACTATATGATGGATTAAAAAAAACTATAAAGTACTTTATTAAAAATTATGAGAACGTTAGAAAATAAAATCGCATTAATTACAGGTATAAACGGACAAGACGGTTCATACCTAACAGAATTTTTACTTGACAAGGGTTATGAGGTACACGGGACTTTAAAACGAAACTCAGTTTCTGAAAATCAAACTTCAAGATTAGACTCGGTATACGAAAAAATTAAACTACACTATGCCGATATGACAGATTTGTCATCATTAATTCGTGTCATTCAAGAAGTTAGACCCGTTGAAATTTACAATTTAGCGGCTCAATCACATGTTAGAATTTCATTTGACCAACCATTATACACGGCAAATGTTACTGGTGTTGGGACATTAAATCTTTTAGAGGCGGTTAAATTAATTGACCCATCTATAAAAATTTATCAAGCATCATCTTCAGAGATGTTTGGTAATTGTATTGACCAAGATGGGTATCAAAGAGAAACAACTCCAATGAATCCTGTATCACCATACGGATGTGCAAAAGTATTCTCATATAACATTTGTAGAAATTATAGAAACTCATATGACATGTTTGTTTCTAATGGGATATTGTTTAATCACGAATCACCAAGAAGAGGTACTAATTTTGTTACGAATAAAGTATGTAAAGAAGCTGTTAAAATTAAATTAGGTTTATCTAATCAATTAAAACTTGGTAATCTTGACGCCACTAGAGATTGGGGCCACGCTAAAGATTATGTTGAGGCGATGTGGATGATTTTACAACAAGATAAACCCGATGATTTTGTTTGTTCAACGGGTATATCACATTCTGTTAAAGATTTATGTGAATATGTCTTTAATAAGTTAGAATTAGATTTTAGAGAATATGTTACAATTGATGAAAAATTTTATCGTCCTGAAGAACTTTACGATTTGAAGGGTGATAGTACAAAACTAAAATCAATGACAGGTTGGAGACCAAATTATACTTTTGAATCTATGTTAGATGAGATGATTGAATATTGGCTTGAATATTATAAATAATGGAGTATTATTTAGTTATAAAATTTAATTAAAATAATATGTCACAAAGAAAAAAACCATCTCCGCAAGCAACGCCTTCGGTGAGTGAGGAACCTTCAAGACCTCTAAATAAAAAAGACATCATTGGTAAAATCTTAAAAAAGAAGCCCAAAGAGAAGTTTTTAACAGAAAATCAAAGAAAATATTTTGAGACATTAAAACATAACCAAATAACTATTTGTACGGGTCCTGCAGGTGTTGGTAAGAGTTTTGTGGCTATGAGCGCAGCTCTTAATTTATTATACGACCCTGATAATCAGTATGAAAAAATTATTATTGTTAGACCTGCGGTTGAGGCAGAAGAAAAGTTGGGAGCATTACCTGGTAACGTTGAGGAAAAATTAGACCCTTACATTTTCCCATCTTACTATCTGATGAATAAAATTATTGGTAAGGATGCTAGAGAAAAATTAAAAGAACTTGAGTTTGTTGAGGTGTTTGCCTTGGCCTATATGAGAGGTATGAACATTGACAATTCAATTTTAATATTTGAGGAAGCTCAAAACTCAACACCTAATCAAATGAAATTACTATTAACAAGGATTGGTTATAATAGTAAATTTTTCATATCGGGTGACTTGGAGCAGACTGACCGATACAAAGATAAGAAACAAACGGGTCTTTGGGATGCAATTCAAAAACTTAAGAATGTTAGTGAGATAGGAGTTTTTGAATTTGGTATGGAAGATGTTGTTCGTAACCCGTTAATCACTAAAATCTTAAACAGATACGAGGAATGAGATTTGGGATTGAGATAAATGGTGTGTTAAGAAATACATTAGGTAAGATAGAACAAACCTATCAAAAATTCTATATTGATAAGACCGAAGGTATTGAGGATGAGGATTCGTTTGAATACAAAATAACCACACCAATAAATTCGTTAGAACTTAAAAATCATTTTGAATTCCAAAGTGACGAAGAGGTGTATTCATTTTTATATGAGGAATTCCCAATGGAAATATTTGGGCATTCTCAATCAACTGAATATACTACATTCAATGATTTAAATGATATATATGTCAATTACAGAGATTACTTTGATTTCTTAATTGTTTCAGATGAAATTGGTAGGTCAAAACCCGCATCATTATTCTTCCTTTCAAAATTTGGGTGTCAATTAGAAAAAGTTAAATTCTATAGTAATTTAACAATTAATTCAATGTGGGATGAGGTGGATATTTTACTTACATCAAATCCCGCCTTATTATTAGATTATCCTGATGGTAAAATTATAATAAAATATGAGACGGAGTATAACAAAGATATTCCTTGCATTCATACAATTAGCTCAATAAAAGAGTTGGAAAATAAAATTAAAGAATTGTAACTATGTTAAAAATTTTAAATGAACATTATTATCTTGATTTAGATAAAATGGAGGAATTGGTTAATCTACCAAACTACTCAGAGTCTGGAAGTACAGAACAACATATCAGTGTGGTAAAATATGATATGTTAAAAATTATGGTTGATGTTCTATTAAGTGAAAGTGAAGATGTTGACGAAACATTAGGACCAAAAAGTTCTGAAATATCAATACCTTTTAAATTAGCATTTAATACACTAATAAACAAAAAAATAATAAATAAATATTAAACATATGAATCAAGAACAAATTTCAAAATTAGAGAGGTCTATCCAAAATATGAAGGATAAAAAATCTAAAATTTATCTTTTGGCTCAAGATACTAAAGGTAACGCCAAAGCATCTATTTCATACATTTATAGGTTAGGATTAACGTTAATTAATTCTGGTTATAATGTAATTATGTTACACGAAAAACCCGATTATACAGGTGTTGGTGAGTGGTTGGGTAATGAGTACATGGAAAAAATACCTCATCAATCAATTGAGGGTCAAAACTTAGAAGTTTCACCCGAAGATTTTATTGTAGTACCTGAACTTTATGGGTTTGTAATGAGCCAAATCACAAAATTACCTTGTGGTAAAATTGTTTTATGCCAAGCTTATGACCATATTCTTGAGACATTACAGCCAGGTCAAACTTGGGGTCAATTAGGGTTCCATAAATGTATTACAACATCAGAAGAACAAAAAGAATACATTTCATCATTGATGAAGAATGTTTCAGTTGATGTTTTAGAACCTTATATTCCTGAAAAATTTTCTAAACCAAGTTTACCATCAAAACCAATAATCGCAATTAACACAAGAGAGCAAAGAGATTCTATTAACTTAGTTAAAAACTTCTATATTAAATACCCCCAATATAGATGGATTACTTTTCGTGATATGAGAGGATTAACTGAGAAACAGTTTGCGGATGGACTGAAAGATACTTGTTTATCAGTATGGATTGATGAGACAAGTTCTTACGGTACATTCCCATTAGAATCAATGAAAACGGGTGTTCCTGTTATGGGATTAGTTCCTAACTTATTACCTAAGTGGTTGAATGAAAAAAATGGTTTGTGGGCTAATAATAAAATACAGATGGTTGATTTTATTGCGGACTATATCCAAAGTTGGCTTGAGGATAATATTGATGAAAATATTTTTTCTGAAATGGATAAAACTGTTTCTGAATTATCAACTCAAGAGCAGTTTGAAAGTACCGTTTTATCTTTATTTGAATCATACATCTCGGTGAGATTAGAGTCATTTGAAGGTCAATTAATAAAAACAGAAACAATTGATGAATAATATGGAAAATGTAGAAAAATTTGATGTATCGGTTATTTTACCGATTAAAACCAGTAAGGTACTTGGTTTTGAAGATTACTTTAAAAAATGTGTTGAGTCGTTGAAAATTCAAAATACTCAAATAAACGAACTTGTAATTGTTTACTGTAATGAAACTTCTCTTACCGAATATTTAAACGGATTTGATTTTGGTTTGTTAAATGTTAAAAAACTTGAGTGGACTGAAGAACCTAATTATGCCTCACAAATTAATTACGGTATTAAATCTTCAGAATCAAAATGGGTTTCTCTTTTTGAGTTTGATGATGAATACTCCACAATTTGGTTTAAGAATGTTAAAAAATATTCTGAATCATATCCAGATGTTGATGCGTTTTTACCAATAGTTGTTGATACCGATGAAAAGGGATTATTTGCGGGATTTACAAATGAAGCGACATTTGCCGCTAACTTCTCATCTGAAATGGGTATATTAACTAATGAAACTTTACAAGACTACCAAAATTTCCAAATGTCGGGAATGGTCATTAGAAAAAGTTCTTTCAGTGATTACGACTTAATTAAACCTTCATTTAAACTAACTTTTGGTTATGAAATGTTTTTAAGACTTACTCAAAAATCAGTTAAAATTATGTCAATTCCAAGAATTGGTTACAAACACGTTAATTTAAGAAACGGCTCAATCTTTTGGAATTACAAAAATGGTAATGAACCATTAACTAATGATGAGATTAGGTTTTGGGTTGAGTCAGCAAAAAAAGAATACTTATTTGATGCCGATAGAAACATAAAGTATGAATCTCAAATTGTTTAATGAGCGAAAAAAATGAACTGTCAGAACAATCAAATGAGGTAAAAAAGAAAGGTAGAAAACCAAAACAATCAAATTATTTTGATGTACAGGAAGAAATGGCGGTTATAGATTTTTTAACCGCCAAAACTTACGAAGAAAAAAACAAAATTTATAATGATTTTTTGAGAAAACCTTTAGATAAAATGATATCGTCAATTATTAGACGGTATAAGTTATACAGAAAAGATATGGATTTCTATGAAATACATATAGATACCCATTCATTTTTAATGACTAAAATTGAGAAATTTAAACCTTCTAAAGAAAAAAAGGCCTATTCTTATTTTGGTACCATATGTAAAAACTATTTAATGGGTCAAATCATAAAGGACCAAAAGGAAACAAATAGAAAAATTTCATATGAAGACATTTCAAGTGACTTAGAAAATAGTGAACAGTTTTCTTATTCCCTTGATAAGGATACTATAGATTATAGCAGTGTTATTAATAAATTTTTAATTGAATTGGATTTATTCATTAAAAATGAAAAATTGTCGGAGAACGAGCATAAATTAGGAATGGCCCTATATGATTTGTTTGATAATTATGAAAGTATTTTTATTGGGAATGATAATAATAAATTTAATAAAAACATTGTTTTATTATCTCTTAGAGAAATGACAAATTTATCAACAAAAGAAATAAGAAGTTCAATGAAAAAATTCAAGGTTATTTATTTAAACCTAATCCAAAATATGGTTAAATAAAATTTTTAGATAAATATTTATATACTATGGGAAGACCACCAAAAAAAGAAATTAATTTAACCAAAGAATCAATTTTGTCATTGATGCAAGAAATTTACAATGAACTTGTAGAACAGAGAAATACTGCCATCAGAATTCAAAATAAAATGTTAACAATGATGAAGGACCCTGAAGATATGACTTTAATAGGTCCTGTTATTGAAAAACAACAAAAAATTATCAATGACTGTGTGGAAAAAAAATTATCCTTATCTAAGTTACAAGCAAGTATTTGGGAGAAATCAAATAACACTAGTGAAAGTTTTTCATTGTCAGATATTGATATGGATGATGAGATGATTAAAAGTTTAATTGACAAGGATGTTAATACTGGTGGAGGGTCATATAAAATGAAATAATTTAAATTATGGCGTCTATTGACATTAGTGCTGATTACGAAAAATTACAAACTGAGGTTGAGTCCACTAAAGCGTACAAAAACCTAAAAAAAAGGTATGATGATGCATCTAAAAAATATGGGTCTTCTTTTGAAAAAAGAAAGGACTCTATTACAGGTCCTTTAGACTCATTTTCCGCCAAGACTAAATCTTTTCAGAGAAAAGTCAAATCTCAATTTGACCATTTATTAGATATAAATGAAGTAACGGGGTCTAATTCATTACAATACGTTAAAAAAAAATTAATACAAACAGTTAAAACTATTGAACCTAAAATTTTAGAAATTTTATTTGAAGAAATTTTAACTGCGGTGGGTTGTGACCAACAACAAACTTACGTTGCGGAAAGTCCAATATTAATCAGTGTTGCCTCAATAGATTTAGGGGGCATTTTAAAAATTGACCCTAATAGTAAAGTTGGTAAATTAATTTACGAAAAAAATAGTGTTGTTATTCAAAACAAACCATTTGCGATGAATAAAGAACTGTATAACGTGACTCAAAACACAAACCCGTATTCGGTTGTTCATTCTCAATTTTATAAAGGAGATTCAAAACAAAATTTGTTTGACATTGAATTTTTAGAAATTAACCCTATAACAGGGATTGGTGGTGGATGGTTTAAAGTAACCCCAAAAGCTAGAATTGCGAATATTAACGCAGTTGATGTTAATCAAAATTTAGTTGGTCAGTTTGTTCAGGATTATTTAAACACAATCAAACTATTTGACGGTCACAATGTTTATGCTTGGTTAATAGATTTTTTAACAGGTGCAATTTCAATAAAGAAAAAAGATAGTGACTCTCAAATAGGAGACAAATCTTGGCTTAGTTTAAAAGTCCAACGAATGTTAGGTTTATGTTTTGATAATAGGACTGAAATTGATGTTAGTGGTAATGCTAAGATTTCACAATCTGACGGTATTGATAATTCTTTTTTTGAGTTGGATGATATAGAGTTAAGGGAAATCGCTCAAAAAATTTCTAATGTAAAAAATGGAGTGATTGAGTTTGAGGATTGTGATAATGTTAAGGTACCAGTTAACACTGAAGGGTTATTAGATGAATTAGATAAGTTAACCTATGTCCAAGATGAGGATTTTATTAACACTGCCGATAGTTTGAGTGATATGGTAGTTTCACCAACAAGTGATAATAAACCAGGGTATGATATAATTGATAAAGATTTCATAAAACAACTATTAGCTGGTTTAGTGGGAGCATTGTTATCCCCAAAAATTTTACTACCAATATATACTATGATTAAAGCTATTGGTAAAACAATTGACGATACTATAGACAGTTTTGAGAAATTTTGTAAATTTTTTAAGAATTTCTCTATTAATTTAATCACCAAAATAGGGGCGGTATTTGTTGAGGAGCTTTTTAATATTATTAAAAGAGATATTAAAAATTTAATTTTAAGTGTAATTAAAGACATTACAAAAGAAAAACTAGATAAAAGAACTAAAATGATTCTAAGATTAGTTAAAATACTTTTAACCGTTGCTGATTTAGTAAAACTTATTTCTGATTGGAGGAAATGTAAAAGTGTGGTTGATGAACTTCTAAGTATTATTCAAACGTGGACTACGGGAGTTCAATTAATACCATTCCCAATTTTATACACGGCAAGGCTTTTGGATGGTTATTCGGAAACAAGAGCATTTATTGGGACAATTAGTGAATTACAAAAGATTGGAATACCGACAGGCGATATGCCAGATGGTAGTCCTAATTTAACTGTATTATCAATGTTCTCACAATTAAAAGCATCATCAAATGAAGAAAATGAAAATGGTAAGGTACAAGTTGCTTTAGGTCCGTTAACTATAACACCCGCAGGATTTACTGTACCAGCAAGTGCATTTGGAAAAAAAATATAATTATGGTAACAACTAAAGATACTGAAAAATTATTAGAAATCATTAAAGACCTTAATAATCATTCAAATAAGGATTTAATTTTTGCTATGGATTTACTAAACAAAGATTTTACACATACTAAAGATACGTTAATAAAATTAACATATCATTTAGATAAGTTAGAAGAAACCTATAATGTTGTATTAAAGGAATATCAAAAAAGAACCAATACTTAATAAAAAATGGATACTAGTCAAATAGAAAAAATAGTCTCAAATTATTTGAGAAAACTTAATTTAAGTCAAATTATTTTTCCTGGTATTGTTTACGATGACCAAGACCCAATGATGTTAGGTAGGTTACGAGTTGTTCCTGAAACAAAGGCATATAGAGATATTATTGACTCTATTGCTGATTGGGATGAAGAAAAAGATAAATGGACATCAAAAGACCCAGTTTTATTTTTACCATTATTACCATTTTTTATTAGTCAAACCCCTAAAAAAAATGAATACGTACACATAATGTACTATAATAAGGAGTTCCCTTATACCAACCAATTCTATATTCAAGGACCATTTTCGTCACCAATGACATCACCGTTTGAGAATTTTCAGGGCGCTAAAAAGTTTTTGGGTACTGGTGATAGAATACAAGACAGTATATCCATTAAAAATCAAGATGGTACATATAAACAAGATTTTAGTAAAGGCGTATTTCCTGAGCCAGGTGATAACTCTTTATTAGGTCGTGGGACTGCGGATATTATTGTTAAAGAAAATGATGTTTTAATTAGAGCGGGTAAAACAAAAAAATTAAGTAAAACTGAATTACCTGTTGCCAACACTAAAAGAGCGTTTTTACAATTGTCAACATTTGGTCAAGAAAAAGTGGCTCAACCAGAAGAAAAAGTTGCATCATTTATTGAGGTTCCGAAAGTTGTGAAAAAAATGGTTGTATGGGACATATCTAATTTAGAGAATACTCAAAACGCATTTAATGGTTCTGTTAGTATCTATAACGTACTACCAAGTAAAGAAGTTAACACCCAAAATTTTAAATACGATACTATTACTAAAATATCTATTGGAACTAATTATGTTGGTCCTATAGAAAAATTTGAATTTAACGCTAAAGGGATTGATGAAATAACGACAATAATAAATAACGTGATACAAGGAGTTGTTATTGGTAATTTAAACATTTCAGGATATACCACAAACTCTCAAACAAATGTTGACCCTAAAGAATCTTTCCCATTTATAGTAACACCTTCTAAACTAACTTACGAAACGGGATGGGGTCAAAGATTTACTGTCATAAGTACTAATCAAGATATAAATGAAATAAAGAATTACACTAATTTTATACAAAAAATAAAGCCAATAACTGATGACACAAAAAAAGGTTTTTTCTTAGTTTGGGATAACAAACAAGGTCAACCTGTTATTGGTGTACAACAGGAATTAAAAATTGGTAAGGTGACACCATTTGAGACTTTGAATAGGGATGTTACTTATGGGGTCTTAGGGGGTCAAAAATTATACTTACTATCTCACGATTCAACAGGACCTAAAGGTACTATTGACTTACAAAATACTCTTTATGGTATACCTCAAGACAATTTTATTGGGGGTACGGGTTCTAGTGGTACTGAGAATAGTATCTTCCAAAAAACGTACCCAACAGTAAGGGGTGATGAGTTAATGAAATTATTAATGAAAATTTTTGATTTTGTCACAGGTCACGTACATCCTATTGCAACAATGCCACCAGTTCCTGTTTCATCAGGTAATGGCCAAACAACTGCGGAGATACTTGCAATATTGGCGGATTCACAAAATACTATCTTAAATCAAAATATTAGAATTAATTGATATTTATATATAAAACGTATAAATGTCAATCAACAATTCATTCTTCAGTAGAAACAATACTATAATTTACAACAGTTTTGTTAATACAGGTAGAAACCCTGTAACAGAACTTTTTTATGGTTCAGTAATCTCAACTCAGTATCCTAACAATTATAGTCGTTTTATATTTGATTTGGATTTGACTCTTTTAAAAGAAAAAATTGCTGATGGTACGATATCAACAACTTGTACTGACGATATCAAACATACTTTAAGAATGGTTAATACCTCAACATTCAACGACCTATTAAATACAACAACATCTCAAAGTAGAATGAGAGCAACATCTTTTGATTTGATTTTGTTTAGAATCCCATTTATAAATGATGACCCTAATTTACCACAATTATGGGATGAAGGTGTGGGTTACGATTATGCGGACCTAATTTACGAAATTAAAAATGATAAAAATTTTTCAGACAGACCATCCAATTGGTATCAAACAACAACTATTGGGGTTTGGACTGAACCAGGTATTTACAATAACAAAAATAATGGTAATGTGAATTATTCAGGTTTAACTATTGTTGATATACAACATTTTGAATTTGGTAATGAGAACATCAGTTTTGATATGACTGATGAGATAAACTCAATATTAAATGGTTCATTAAATAATATTTCAGGATGGGGGGTCGCCTTTAAACCTCAAGTTGAAAATTTAACGGGTTTAACAGAAAATTATGAGGTTCAATTTTTTACTCGCCATACTCAAACATTTTATGAGCCATATTTAGAAACTTCTTATAATGATTTAATTGAAGATGATAGGAATTTATTTTCTCTTGGTAAAACAAATAAACTTTATCTTTATTTATTTGATAATGGAAATCCAATTAACTTGGATTTTACTCCAAATGTTGATATTCATGACTCTTCTGGTAACCCAATTGATGGGTTAACGGGATTAACAACTTGTCAAAAAACCAAAGGTGTTTATGAGGTTATAATACCTCCACTTATAGGTTATAAAACACCATGTACATTTACCGATAAGTGGTACAATTTAAAACTTAATGGTTTTACTTTACCGACTATCTTTAATGAATTTACACTATTACCATTAAAAAGTTCAATCCAAATTGGTACCTCCTCAGTTGACCCTAAATTATATGGGTTTGATTTTTATGGTATTAAACAAGATGAAAAAATATTTAACACTGATGTTAGAAAAGTTGGTGTAATTATTAAACAGGCGTACTCAACTAAAAAATTATTACAACATATTGATGCTAGTTATAGGGTTTATGTTAGGGAAGGTCAAACCGAAGTTCAAGTTCAGGGTTGGACCTCAATTAATAGAGCGCCAAATGAATATTATTTCATTTTTGACACAAGAGATAAAATACCTAACGAATATTATATTGATATAAAAGTGATTAGTAGTGGTGAAGTTAATACTTATAAACAACAAATAAAATTTCAAATAATAAACTATAAATAAGAAAATAAAATGCCAAATTATAATATAGAAAATTGTGCTTCAGGTGATACTTACGTAGTTAGTGCAACATCATTATCGGTAGGTGAAGTTGTTTCATTTTTTATTGGTGAAACTTCGTTATGTGGTACTGTATTAGGGGTGACTTCAGACCCTATTACACCATTGAGTTTGTATAACGTTAGTCATACTGACTGTTTAAATTGTTACCAAGAAAATGATAAATCATTTTTAGTGAGAGCTTGTACCAATCCTGAATTAGAAGGACCAGTAAACGCGATTTATTTTTCACAAAACCCTATAGGTAGATTCTCAACTATTGAAGGTCCGTTTTGGGAAGGTTCTTTATGTTTTGAAATTTTAGGGGTGTTGGATACCTTGTTTGAAGCGACATTTATTGTGAGTGGTTATTATGATGATTGTGGTTGTCAAGATAGAACCCCAAGAAGCGCAAATACTGAAACGGTAATATGTGTTATATGTAGCGGAGAAACAAGTACTGTAACTCCCCCACATGCGGTTTATACCGATGCTCAAGGTATTGCGGTTACCCAAATGAATACGGTCGTTTTAGGAGGACCCGATGGTTTAAATAGTTAATATTATGTCAACTGCTGGATTATTAGATAATACATTCCCCCAAGGGGTTAATTACGGTTTTGATAAAGACGTACATGACATTAAAATTCAAAGTGATAGTAAAATACTTGTTTCTGGTGATTTTGAGCATTATGATTATGAAGGAACATTATATGTGTCCCCATATCTTTTAAGATTAAATTCGGATGGGACTTTTGACCCTACTTTTGATATTACAGTTGGTAGTTCAGGTTTTAATGAGAGCGTAAGAACTATTCATATTCAGACTGATGGTAAAATATTAGTCGGTGGATTTTTTACTCAATTAACAAGAGATAGTATAACCTATAATGTTGGTCGTATTATTAGATTTAATTCTGATGGTACGGTTGATAATACTTTTAGTGGTGGTACAGGATTTAATGATGAGGTCTATAAAATAGAAGTCCAAGATGATGGAAAAATAGTTGTTGGGGGTAAATTTACTCAATACGATGGTCAATCATATAATAGAATAATAAGGTTATATTCTGATGGTACTATTGACCCCACATTTGTGATAGGTAATGGAATAGAGGATGGTGGACCTGCGGTTTACGTGTTAGATGTTTTAAAACAACCTGATGGTAAATTAATCGCAGTAGGTCTTTTTGATACATATGATGGGAACTCATCACCAAATGTTGTTAGAATTTTAACAGGTGGCGGCTTTGATTCTTCTTTTAATGTTGGTACTGGTACAAACGCATTAGTAACCACAGTGGGTTTACAATCAACGGGTAAAATAATTCTTGGCGGTAATTTTACCGATTACAATGGTAATGATTTATCATTTGGTAAGTTAGTAAGAATAAATAGTGACGGGTCTTTTTCAAATTCATTTTCATTTGGGTTAGACTCACAAGTAAGTTCTTTAATAATCCAATCAGATGATAAAATTATTGTAGGTGGTTCATTCACAAAATACTATACGTCCTTAGTTGATTTTATTACGGCAAATAAATTAATTAAGTTTTTAAGTAATACTTCATTAGACAATTCTTTTTATTTAAACCCTAATTATGATGATGTATTTTTAGCTTTCGCGTTAACACCTAACGATGGGTTTTTATTTTTAGGTGGTGATAGTAATTACCCACCATTTAATCATTTTGGTAAATTAATAAATGAAGCGTTAGTCCCTATAAGCGCCAATACCGAATATTTTATGTGTTTGGTATGTTCAGGTGAAACAAGTTCTATTTCAGTCCCTCATGCAATATATAGTGATGGGAGTGGTAGAGATGTAATACAATTAAACACGGTCGCTTTAGGCGGTCCAAATGGATTATATAATTAATTATGAAAAAAGTTGTTAGATTAAACGAAAATGAATTAAGTTTTTTAATTAAAAGAGTAATTAAAGAACAAGAGAATAGTAGATATATGTTCTTTTCTAATTTAGAACAAATTAAAAGACAATGTGAAATTCTTTTAGACATGGACGAAGAAGAAATTAGTTCTATTTTAGAGAATGGTCACGATTGGGCTCAAGACCATATTGCTGAAGCCAAAAACAATATGGACCAAGTGTTTGATTTTTTAATGAATGAAACAAAAAGAGACAACTCTGAAATGGAGATGTATGAAGACGACAATACTCAAGAAGACGAGGCATTGGCGATTAGTATGACTAATCCTGATTTAGGTTTAGCAATGTCAGTTAATGAAATGGATGAAATAACTGAGAAAACTAAAAAAAACAAACCTACAAACCCTAAACTATGGCAACAATGTTTATCTTGGGCAAGGGCACGATATAAAGTTTGCCCAAGTGCTTATTGTAATGGGGCCGCCGCCAAACGATATAAGTCCAAGGGGGGTAAATGGAAAAGAGTTTAACAAATTTTTAAAAAGGAGATTAATTCTCCTTTTTTTTATTCTTTTATGTTTATCCATATATTTATTGTTATGGATAAACAATGTAGTAAATGTGGTGTTATAAAAAATATTAATGATTTTTACAAATCACAAAGAGGAACTAAATGTAGAGAATGTACTTTACAAATCGGAAGAGAATATAAAAAAAACAAACGTATGGTTCCTGAATTTAGGAAAAATGAAAGTAAAAAACAAAAAGAACGTAGAGTAAGGTTATGGCAAAATACTTTACTTAATGATTCTAATAAAAGAAATGTCATACGTGAAATTGATGTTGATTTTATAAATGAATTATATGAAAAACAGAATGGTTTATGTTATTGGTTTAAAATACCTTTAACACCTTCTACTGGTAAAAAACACCCTCAACAACCTTCCCTTGATAGGTTAGATAGAAATAAAGGGTATACTAAAGATAATGTTGTTTTAACTTGCTATGCTGCCAATATTGGTAGAAATGAGAATGATGTGGAAACATGGTCTGAATTCCTAAACGTTTTATTTCAAAAAAAATAGTTTAATTTATACCCTATTTAAAAAAACATTCATATATTTGTTTTAAATAGATTAATATGTTAGAACGATTACGAACTTTGATTAAAAGACAATATGTTAAATATCTTATATGGGCAAGATATAGACATTTTAACAGCGCATTTGGTAAAGAAGTCCAAAAACTAAATTATAATGAACGAATTTGTAAATCAATTTGTCATAAATTGATTAATCAAGATGACTCTAAATTTTTGATTGCACCTATCTCAGGTAAACGTTATATAAAAAATACAAGATTAGGTTTATTTATTATTCTTGATGAAAGAAGGATTAGTATCACAAATCACGTATACCATTATGATGTAGTTCTAAACGAAAGAGATTGGGATAGAATTACAGGTATGTATGATAATAAGACCGAAAAAATTAGACAGGAGTTTGAAGACGAGATGATTTCACAAATTAAAAGTTCACTAAGTAGTATTTTAGAAAAAGTTAGTAAAAAATATTAACCTTTATTTTTAATAAACTCTAATAGATAGTTTTTAATTCTAACCTCAAAAGATTCGTTCTTAGAGGTTTTTTTTGGTTTGTACGATACCATCTTAGGTTTGTTACCTGTCCCACTCTTAGAATGAGTTTTTTCAGCTTTTCTTTTTTGTTGACAAGCCGACCTTTTCTGAGCATCTGTCATTTTGGATGCAACACCCGCCGCTCTACATTTTGGGTAACCCTTGTCAGATGCTTCAGGTCTACCACAAGGGGGATGTCCCCCACCTTCTTTTTTACGACAAATATTCACCCAAGGTCCTTTTGGTTGTGAACTACCTTTTGGTTTTTTCTTTGTACCAAACCAAACCGCCAAATCTTCATTAATAGTATGTACATCATGAGTTGGATTATTGTAGGTCCCATCAGAACTTTTTTCCCAAAAACCAACTTCTTTTTTAATATTATTCTTCATTGTTTTTTGTTTCTTTTTGTGATTGATATCACTATCAACAAATTCAGTGAAGGGAGATAAAATATTTTCTTTCCATTTTTTTAACCCTAATTCTTGGGGTCCGTTATATTCACCTGAACTTGTTGATGTTACCTCAATGATTATATCGTCAACATCAACCCACTCCTTAATAGGAACAATACCTAATTTATTTTTACCTTTAGGGTATTCATTAACAATATTACCTTCATCATCACTAAATGTGGAATATGGGTGGTGTTTAATATAGTCTGTAATTTTTTTTGCGGTCTTCTCAAGTTTTTTTATTTGGTCTAACCTTTCATCCATTTTTCCATCATAACTATCATATTGTAATAGTGGACTATCATAATCAGAAACTGAATCTGTAAACGGTGTTAACGTGTCTTTTTTAAAGGGTCGTAATCCAGGTTGTAAAGGCGCGATATATGAACCCCTACCACCAGTATTAGTTGAAGTTGCTTCGTTAATATAGATTTTATTATTTTTCATTCTTATAATTATAAATATCAACACATTTTGGAATTTATGGAACAACAAGATTTATACGGAAAATTATTTAACACGATACCACTATATAACGAAAGCCATTTGGATGCCATATTAGATTCCCTTGATAAAGACAACGCGACGACATTATTAATACAAGCGGTTAAAATGGCTTACCATCAAAATGTCTTTTCTCTCGGTGAATGTGAGGTGATATCAAAATCAATTAGGGTGTTAAATAGACCTGAAATTACTGAAGAAACTGAAGAGCAAAAAAAAGACGGAGAGTAAGTCCGTCTTTCTTATTTTAATTCGTTCTTCTAAACGGGTTTTGATTTATAATATTCTGTGCGTTTTGTTGGAATTGTTTTGCATAATCGGTTGTTGGTTTTTGTAATGGTTGAGTACTTGCATTAGGTTGTTGAGCACCTTGTAATGAAGTCAACGCTGTTTGAACTGCCGCCGCTGTTTTTGGTCCCCATTTACCATCAACAACTAATCCTGAATTAAATTTTTCATTTAATTTAGTTTGTAATGCCTCAACTTTTGGGTTTTTAACGCCTTTTTGGATTACCGTGGGTTGTACTGTCGCACCTGATGTCGCACCTGATGTCGCACCTGATGTCACTCCTGATGTTGTGGTACCTTGTTGTAAAGATGGGTCAATACCACCAGGTCCCGCCTCATTTATAAATTTTCTATGAAGATTTATAATTTGATTTTTCTCTTCTTCAGTTATAATTAATCTTTGTTTCATAATATAATTTCTTATCCTAATTTAGCTAATATTGCGTCAATATCCGCATCGGTTAATTGTCCTGTTGGAGTTTGAACCCCTAAAGATGTTTGTATTTGTGTATTTAAATTTGCAACATCTTGAGTGAATTGTGATGAACCTCCTCCTGAGCCTGAACCTCCTCCTGAGCCTGAACCTCCTCCTGAGCCTGAACCTCCTCCTGAACCCGCATTGGCGTCTTTTACAGGGGGTTCTTGTTTTGGTGCTTTATATTGACAAACTTTAGTTAGTTGAGCCGTTAAATATCTTTCCTCATCATACCATCGTTGACTTTTGTCTTGGAATTGTACTGATGGTGTTTTTATATTCTTAACGTTAGTTAAACTAAATTTACCTGTTGCACAATTATACATAACACTTGCGGTCGCCTGACCATTTATTTTTCCTGTTAAAGTTTGTGGTAATTGGACTGTAGTTGCTTGAGTAATTAAATAAGGTTTACCTTGTTTATTAATTTTTTGAACAAATTTGGTTCCTTTAAAAAATTTTAATTCATTGTTAGATGTACCTCCTTTAGCATTTTCTAAAGAATAACTTGCAGAACTTACAGTCCATGATTGTAGAGGAGTTATTTTTTGTTTTGGTTGTGCGTTTGATTTACCATAATTAGGGTCAGATACGTTTCCACCTTCCTCATTAATAATATTTAAATACTGATTTTTAGTTCTTTCCTCATGTAATGATAAAATCCTTTTTACTTCGTCAGATTCTATATCAAATAATTTTTTTTTCATAAAAAATGTTTATTTATAAATATCTGAAAATAAGAAAAATCACCCCTCCAATTTATGTTTTTGATACATAACTGACATAACGTGTATAATACTATGGAGATGATATGAACATAAAATAATAATACCATAAATTTCAAGGTATAATAACCCTAATAAAAAACCAACTAATGGTGATAAAAGGTATAAATAAGCATAAAATTTAAATCGTTTACTTTTAAATAAAGGATAAAGACAAGATAAAAAAAACATAACGGCAACAACGTTATGTATCATTGGATATAATTTAACTGAGAAAGCGGTTACCATCACTAATAAAAAAGATGAAAACCTCCAATTGTCTATTCCAAAAAAGAAATATGCTGTCATTACATTCGCAACAATAAATAATGGTTGTAATGAAGTATTCCAATATTGTGATAATGATAAAAGTTCACCCTCAACTGACAATAACACAAAAGGATATAGTAATGATATTAATATAACTATAATTTTTAGTATGTGTTGGGTGTAATTCATAAAGAGGATTTTATTTATAAATAGTCTAATTTATTTGACTTGCGAATATTTTCATCACCCCACAATGGTTGCAAATTGTTTAATGACCAACATTCTATAAACTCATTGTCACCAATCTCTTGGATGTTGAATGATGAAATCGGTTTTATATGGTCAACATGCCATTCACCATAATTGTCCCAAGACATTCTTTCATCAAATTGTTTTTCCAAATGTACAATTAAATCTTCGGGTGAGTATTTTAGAATATCAAAATAATGACCGTTTTTTTTAACATTGTTTTCCTTTAAAACCTGATAAATTGCGGTTCTGAAATTGTTGATTAGTTTATAAATGGGGTCGTTCGCTTTACGGGTTTTTTCGTAATTACGTTTTATTTCACGAATTTTTTCTTTATTTTTTTCACGGTATTCTTTTATATATTCGTTCCATTTATCTTTGTTATCTTCATACCATTGTTTATGATATGATAATCTTTTTTCTTTATTTTTATTATAATGTCTTTTATCTGAAGCACTTTTACCACCTTTATATTTTCTTCCAGATGGACCAATATTAACTTTATTTTCTTTAAGTACTCTTAAAACTATGTGTTTTTTAATATTTAATTTTTCAGAAATAGATGGACTACCTAAATATTCTTCGTTGTAAAGTCTTAAAATTTCTTTTTCTATAATTCCATCAATAATTATTTTTTTCATATATTATATATATAAACATATTAACGATTATATCAATATCAAGTAAAAAAAAAGGTCAGATTAACTCTGACCTTTTTCATATTTTATTTAAGATTTTGATTATCTCAATTCTCTTAAATCAAATGTACGAACTCCATCTACAGTAATTCTACCGTAAAATCTATTGTTGACCATCTTCTTCGCGTATCTCGTCATGATACCTTTGATTGGTGTGAAGTTGAATGGGTTGTACATTGTAGGAGTTAATTGTAGAGGTACATACGGTGCGTAGATGTAACCTGTGTCTAACAATGACGTTCCTTTGTGTCCAATTAACACTTGGTTAGCTGGGAAGTAAGGGTCACGGTAAACTTGGTAACGACCTGCTAATGTACCAACTCTTTCAATACCCATGTTGTATTGGTCTTGCTCAGGAGACGCATTAGATACGTGGAAGTATTCTAAGTCATCAAAGATAGCTGAAACTTCAGAAGAAACAACAATCCAGTTAGCTCCACCTCTCAATGTAGATTTGTGGATTTGTGCTGACAATTGGTTGATTGCTGTAATCAAAGTTTGGTTCCAATCTTTTTGAGTGTAAGATGTAGTTGCTTGAATTCTTCTCCATCCATTGTAATCCCAACGTAGGTTCCAAGCCGCTCCTTTACGTAGGTCACGTAAAATTTCACGGTCAATTTCAGCTGCAACTTGTTCTGACAACAACGCTGTCAATTCAGCTTCAGCATCAATGTTATGGAACGCTGCAACGTCCTGAGCTAATTCTGGAGACCATTGTGCTCTTAGTTTTCTTTCTGTCACAGAAACTGTAACTGACTCAAGGTCAAAAGAAACCTCACCAATTTTGTCTTCAAATTCTAACTCTTCGTAACGTCTGAAGATAGCTGTGAAAGCCGCGTCATCAACAAGAGTGTCAATCAATGTACCATTGTATCCGTCAATTGATTCTGCTTCACAAGTAGCACATACAGGACAAGAAAGGTCAATTTCTAAATAGATACATCCGTTAGCGTCACATACGTTTCTGAATGAACCACCATTACCATCAGTAGCCCAAGTTGTTTGTTTAACAGGGTTTAAACCACTAACAATTCCTTGACCATATTGTTGAGTAACAACTCTGAACAATAATGAAACAGGATTACCATCAGCATCAACTACTGTATTACAAGCCGATGTTGCAGAAACTGTGAAGTCAGCAACGTTAGCAATAACGTGTAAATCAGCTAAGAATGCTTCAGTATCCATTTCGTTTCCATCAGGTCCAATTAATTTACCAGCACCTGTATCAGCAAAACCACACATTTTGATGATAAGTTTTCTTACATTTTTACCGTCAAATGCCGCACCAGCGTCAACTAAACTACCATTATCCCATTTTTGAACAACAGTAGAAGATGTAATTGCTGACCAACGACCTTTAGAGTAGTCAAATAAACCTGCTGGGTCTAAACCTGGCTCAGTTCCTTCGTAGAACAAATCATAAAGATTTTTCTTGTAAGTAGGGTTGTAAGAACCTGAAGAATAAGCTGGGTCATAACCTGCCGCAACTGCCGCTCCGTCTGTATCAGGATTACTTGGTGAACCAATTGGTGCGTAGTGTGCTCCTGATTGACCAGCGTCTAATCCATTATAAGTACCACCATTATAACCTTGGATTTTAGGTACGAAGTAGAACAATTTACCAATAGGTAAGTTCATTGCTTGTACAGAAACGATATCGTTTGCCAACAATTTAGAGAATACACGTCTAACGATTGGGAAAACCACAGTTTCAAAAGAACCTGATGAACCGTCAGAAGTTGCTTCGTTGATTAGGTGAGACGCTTGGTTCTCATATAACTGAGCTACGTTCTCTTTAAGATGTCCTTTAAGACCATCTAGGAATCCTAATTTATCCCATTTGTTAATAGTATCTTCTTTGATAACTTTAAGGTGCTTAAGACCGATGTTACCAACAAGACCTGATTCTAATAATGCTCCCATTTTGTTTTTGTTTTTATTTTATTTGTTTATTTTATTTTTATTTTAATTTTGCCATTAAATCTTTCATTCTCAAGAATTGAGGATTTTCGTAAGTTTTTGACTCAATTAAATTAACCGCTGAACCTGTTGATGGTGAGTTATTAATAGCTCTATCAATTGACTCATTCATTGGTTGTGATTTTGTGTTTGTTAATTCATCCTTAATAGAATGATATAAGTTTTTAGATTCTTTAATAGTTTCTACAGAATCAAATCTTTTTAGGATGTTGATTTTTTCTTGTTTAGTTGTAGTATGCTCAGTAAACAAACGTGTAGCGTAAGCCAAGTTTGAATTGAACACTGCAACTTCATTCAACTTATCTCTAAATACATTCAATGCTTTTCTGTATTCTTCGTTCTTTTCTCTTAAAACTTTGATTTCGTTGTTGTTAACGTTTTCTAGATTAAGATTTCTATTAGGTGTAATACCTTTTCTCAAACCACGTCCTGATTTAGAACCATTTCCGTAAGTACGAGCGGCTTCTTTAGTTTCAGATTTTTTACCTTTAACTAATTTCATTTTACCGTCTAAGTTTTCACCATCTTTATAAGAGAAACCTTTTTTAGCACTTCCTGTACCCATAGTTTTGTTAGCTGTTTTCTTAACAGTTTTAAAACCACCTTCTTGGTTAGGTTTAGCTGAATAGATTTTTTTCTTATTTGGTTTACCCATTCCTACACCTTTAGCTTTAAACGATTTAGATTCCATTACTGAATCCAAATCATAAGACTCATCTTCTTCCTCTTCAAACTCTTCGTCCAATTCGTAAGACTCATCTTCTTCTTCATCTTCCATCTCAATTTCGTAAACGATTTCTTCCTCTTCTTCGTCTTCAAACTCTTCGTCTAATTCGTAAGATTCATCTTCTTCCTCGTCCTCCATTTCAATTTCGTAAACGATTTCTTCATCCTCTTCTTCTTCAAACTCTTCAGTTGCGAAAACTTTATTAATGATATCCTTAACTTCAGATTCAGATTCGTCATCATCTTCATACATTTCAGACTCAAATGAGAAATCATCCTCTTCGTCCATTTCTGAAAAATCAAACTCTTCTTCTGATTCTTGTACAATCATATATTCTTTGTTTGTTTGGTTGTCTTTTAAATTGATGTTACCTGTTTCATCTTTCTTAACGATTACCTCATCTTCAGGTCCCATTAGTTGGAATACTCTCAACATCTCTTGAGTATCCTCTTCACTGTCACCTAATGTTGTTAAATCAATAACAGGTTCTTCGTCATCAGAATCCTCTAAGTCATCCATTTCAAAATTATCAACATCAGCATCGTCCATTTCGTCGTCAGCCATTTCCTCATCGGAATCAACTTCATCCTTAACGTCTTCAACGTCAGTCTCTGGTTCTTCAATCTCATCACCTTGTTCCGTAAGAGATTCTTTTACTAATTCTTTGATTTCTCCTGCCATAGTTGACTGAAGTATTCCTTTTGCATTCTCGGCAATA
>Ga0315909_10000242_pt1 | contig 70981 bp, 67 predicted proteins | sample LakEriMetagenome_11_FD_203527 | JGI IMG/M metagenome (GOLD analysis project Ga0315909, IMG submission 203527) | Freshwater fungal communities from buoy surface, Lake Erie, Ohio, United States - Buoy 2 MA125 | ecosystem: Environmental > Aquatic > Freshwater > Lake | place: USA: Lake Erie, Ohio...
ATAAATCAAACATCCAAAATCAACAATCATCAATCGGTAATCCATCAGCCAATGGAGTTCTCCAATAGAGCGAATAAGAAATACAAAGCAGCTTGCATGGCGCGGCATGTGCTGCTTGGGTTTCGACTTATGAATCTTTATCGACTTGGAAAACTCCCGCTCATCTTGGCTCTCATCTTCGCCACGGGCGGTTTAACGTCGGCCCACGAGGTCAAGCCGCTGACCCCTGAGGTTCTAACAGAATACAAGCTGGATGGAACGTTTTTCAAAAAAGGCACGATGGTGCAGGATATTTTGATTGCGACCTCGGCAAAGGTTCCGGATGTCACGCATTTGGAGACGGCTTATCTGTTTGATCAGATGATGAAAGAGCTCAAGCCGGACATCGCGCAACGGATCCGCGATCAAAAAGTGCTTTGTATTTTGGTTGGTCATAACGAGCTGACTTCCGATGTGCCCCAATACAAATCAGCATTAATCGGTAAAGAGCTGAATTTCTACAACTGGCGGCAGCGCGGATTTCTCGATAAGAAGGACAATAGGTTTGTGGTGCTGTTCGCTGAAGAAGACGTGATGGAATACGAGGGCGGCATGCAGATTGAGAGCATCCTGATCCATGAGTTCGGCCATGTGATTCACGGCCCGGGTTTTGATGAGGAACTGAAAAAGAAATGGACGGCGACCTATGAGGCGTCCATGACGAATAAACGTTGGCAGGATGGCCTTGCGGCACAACGTTTCCGTAGGGTTCAGGGCGATGAGCCAGTGCTTCTGTTAGATGAGTTGATCAAAGCCTTTCCCAAACAATCGCCTGAGTTATTAAAGAAATGCCTAGATGGGGGAGATATTCTCGTGAATGAAAAACCCACAAATTCCCAAGTCAAGGTAACCGGAAAAGATCAGGTGCTGATAGTCTTTGGTGGACCCAAAGATTGCTACGCCTCAAAAAACCGCGGAGAGTTTTTCGCCGAAGGCGTGCAATGCTGGTTTAATACGAATCGGACGATGGATCACGATCACAATCACATCTCCACCCGCGATCAACTCAAAGCCTACGATCCCGATCTCGCGAAATTTTGCGAAGAGGTTCTAGGCAACGGCGAATGGCGTTTCGTTTCTCCACGCAAGCGCGCAGGGAAAGATCACCTCGCGGGTTATGATCCAGCCAAAGCCCCCGTCGTGGTCGATTCCGAGGAAATCCGCATCGCGGGTCTGGATTACTACGATGAATATTGGAAGGATTACTGGCAGCGCCTGATCGATAAGCACGCAGCTAAGTGAAGTTGGATGTTTCTTTTGTTAGGTTTCCCTGCTCTTATTCATCCAGATGCACATCAGATTCACCGAACAAGAACTCGCGACCTTGGTTGAAATGCTCAGCCTTGCGGTGAGCGTGGCTTCATGGAATCAAAAGCCATCGGCCGATCAGAAGATTTCCGAATACGAGGATTTCGAAAGCAAGATGCTGGGCAAAGCCGCACAAAACGGCTTGGCGGCGATCATTGAGTTCGACGAGGAAACCAAACGTTTCCGGGTTAAAAAAGAGGTGGAAGAAAAAATGTTTTACCACGAATGCTACGAGGAGTTCCGCAATGAGAGTTTCTGGGATGAACTGACTATCCGACTCGCAGATCGCGATCTCGTGAAATCCATCGGCCTACCCGCATGGGAGGCACTCACCGAAGAGCAACGCCGTGCTCGCACCGTGGCTTGGGAAAAACGTTACTGGGATGAATTTTCAAAAAGCGGCGTCGAACGCATCATCGTCGTATCCCCACCCGGTGAAGGATAAAAATGACTTTCCGCGATCTTCCGTTTGACAAATCCGGTGGCATCATGCATTTCCTCCGCCCCCGCTTTGTGCGGGATCATGGATAATGGCAGTGTAGCTCAGCGGTAGAGCAGAGGACTCATAAGCCTTTGGTCGGCGGTTCAAATCCGCCCCCTGCCACCAATAAATACAATGATTTAAGCCCCTAGGGGGTGATTTTCGTTTTCAAACTGTGCCACTTCTGTGCCACTTTTAGATTGGTTCAGCAGGGTTCAGTCAGACTAATCATCTAGTCTATATTATTTCAAATCGCATTTTTTGGAGGGATTTCCGAAAATAATGGGACTTTTGGATGCCTCTCTCATCTTTGTGAGTAGGTGAGATTTACACTGCTGGTTTTATTGCGACAGAGTCAGATGGCACGAATTCCACCTGTTCATACGTGGAATCAGGATTCTCTCTGATGTAGCATGAAATCCGTATCAAGCAATCGACCCAGTTCGCCGACATCTCGAAGAATGGCATCCGTGAGACTCTTACCGGTGAGTTCTCGGTGGGCGGTCATGAAAGGGAGTAGTCCCGATTCCCGCAGTGTGGGCGCAATTTCATCGAGGAATCCACGCTGTTGGATTGCCCGCAGATTTTCCGACGCACCGGGAGTATCAGCCTTGTTAAGCAAATCCAGAGTTCGAAATGCAAAGTAGAAGACTGGAGGCCAGTTGATCCAGCGGGGAAATCCGCGGGATTCCTGCTCAGTAATCAGGAAACTCCAATGCGGTCGATGCAGTCGGAATTTTTTCTCCCTGCCGTCTCTTTCGGATCGCACGTGTCCAGATTGTTCCATCTCATTAAGGGTTACCTGAATCGACTTTGAAAAATAACCGGTGTCCATGGCAATAGCCGCTGGGTGCCCAGATTCGTGCGTGAGCAGCCATGCCATGATTTCAGCACGAGCGTTCACTCCGAACAAGGCACGCAGAGTCCAGAGAAGATTGCAAGGGAGATCCGTCCGCGGGGGCTTGCATGCGTCACGAGGTTCCCATCGGTTTCTTATCAGTCCGTATTTCTGAAAACGTGGATCTGAATCTCCAAACACAGGGGGTGATGTGCCTGCGTGCGAAACAAACAAAGACTCGGGTGCCTCCGAGGAGAATTGAGCTTCACTCAGCAATTTCCATTTCCGCAGGACAGACTGCTCGGAGAGGATCTCGGCGATCCCACTGAGCACTCCTTCATCATAAGTCCCCCATTGCCCCTTTAGACGGCGTAGGCGCTGCAGATTAATGCCTTTCCCATTGGAATGAAGCCAGTCAATCGCCAGATCAAGCAGACGAGCATCGTGACGCCCGATCGTGGTGGTGATCAGAAGGAGAGATTCTGGATCAATGATCCAATCGCCCTCCGATGCTCGATTTCCTGGGACCCCAAGTGCAGTCCACTGACGCCAGAGAAAATCGACCAACTGTTCCAGTAGTTTATCTCTCGAATTTTGTAATGAGCTCTGCATGGCCAATGTAGGTGAGGAGTTCCGGGAGGCGATTGAGGTGGGTAAGAGCGGGGAAGGAGGAAATGATCCAACGGAGGCCGCTTTCGGTTTCCAAGGCATCAGGAGCGAGAGCCTTGAGATCTGCTAAATCTCGTGGTTCATCTCGGTTCAGCGCTGCATAGAGCTTGAGTTGAATCTGCCCTCTGCGAGACACGAAACTGATTTTTAAATAATCGCCGTAGTTTCGGTTCTCCAACTCCTGCCAGAATGTGTTAGGCAAAAGGTGTAGGTCTGGAAAATGTAATGATGCAGCACTATTGAGCCAGTTTTCACGGAGATGAAGTTCGGTCGCCACCTCGGTCGCTGCCAGCTTTAGCGCTTCCGGCATGGGATAAGCCCGGTCAACTCCGCCGTCAAAATCACGCATGGCGAGAATATCGACATCCTCGGTGGCGCGGGAGATGATTTTCTGAGCTAAAAGAGCTGAACCTCCACACACCACCAGCCAGAAGTTTTCATCTCTTTTACTTGCGAGGAGATCTCCAAGAAGCTGCAGAGCTTTTTCTAGGTTTTGTTGACTTAAATCCATAAGAATAGTGCAAAAATATCCAATATGGATGTTTTTGCAAGATTTAAATCCATTCGCTATGACTAAGCCGACTCCAGATGCAATCGCTCAATCGATTTTCACAAGTTGTGGTCTTGGGTTCTGGGGTATGCCTGATGGCAGGTTTTCTGCCCACGTATTTTGATGGTTCACGTCAAGTGTGAACACAATGATGTCGTGAATAACATCATTTGATGTCGTTATCGATGCTTTTACCGAGGGCTGAAGCGAGTTCGCTGAAGAGTTTCCAGGTGTTTTTTGTCGGTTCATTTTTGTAGGATTTGGTTGTAACAAATCCTCTCACTCAACATGGACCACTTTTTCTGACGGCGGCCACCCTGCCACCATTCTTCGCTTCCGTGTCGGACGCTTCGAATGGCAAGCCATCGGGAGAGAAACCGCGATTTACAATCGCGTTCATGCTGGCGAAGTAGGGCTGGCCTGAAATAAACACAAAGCCCGCATCCATTTTCATGAAGATCCAAACGGAGGAGGGGAGGCAACGGAGAAAACGGAGGAAGAGGGTTTTGGTTCAGAGAATGCCGATTACTCCAACTTCAAAAATCATCAATCGGAAATCAATTCCTATGATTTCACCTCTTCTCGGTTTCCTCCGCCACCTCCGACCCTCCGTTTTAATTTTCACTGAGTCTAAGTTTTCAAAATTCCCCTAAAATTAAAGACTTTTTAGATGTCAATGAGAACAAACCCGCCTTTCGTGATTTTTTTCAGAAAAAAACTCAAAAAGGTCTTGTCAGATCGATTCCGCCGAATAAAGTCCCGCCCCCCACAGCGAGGCTGACCGGCACAAAAAACGCCGCAAATCAGCCACAATACAGGGAAATTATCGGGTGCAGCTCCGGAAAAAAGCGATTGCGGGTTATAAAAACCCCGTCTTCGTGCCGGTTTGTCCCAACAACTCATTTTTTAGACAAATCCAGAAACACGAAGGAAATCATGCCGACCATTAATCAGCTCGTTCGCAAAGGACGCCACGTTCCAGTCGAGAAGTCGAAATCGCCTGCTCTCGTAAACTGCCCACAGCGCCGCGGCGTTTGCCTCCAGGTCATGACCCGGACGCCAAAGAAACCGAACTCCGCGCTACGTAAAGTCGCCAAAGTGCGTCTTACCAATGGCTTTGAAGTCATCGCCTACATCGGTGGTGAAGGTCATAACCTCCAAGAACACTCGATCGTTCTCGTTCGCGGTGGCCGGGTAAAAGACCTTCCGGGTGTCCGTTACCACATCGTTCGTGGCTCGCTCGACACCCTCGGTATCGATAAGCGCCGCCAAGCTCGCTCCAAATACGGTGCAAAACGTCCAAAAGCGGGCGCAGCAGCCGCTCCAGCCAAGAAGAAGTAATTTTACCAATCCCTAACCTTTTCAAGTTATGCCACGTCGCAAAAGAATCTTCACCAAGCCGGATCGCCGCGATCCACGTTACGACAGCCCAGTTGTCGGTCACCTCATCACTAAAGTCATGCAGGACGGCAAACGCTCGCTCGCACAACGCATCGTTTACGCTGCGATCGATCGCGCCAACGAAGGAACCGACACGGTTGATCCTCTCGAGGTCATCACCCGTGCTGTTGAAAACTCCAAACCACGCGTTGAGGTTAAATCCCGCCGCGTAGGTGGTGCTACTTACCAAGTGCCTCTCGAAGTTGATCCAGATCGTTCCGAGTCACTCGCCATGCGCTGGCTCGTCACTTACGCACGCAACCGCAAAGGCACTCCAATGCACGTTGCACTTGCAAACGAAATCAAAGACGCCGCCAACAACCAAGGTGCCGCTGTTCGCAAACGCGACGACGTTCACAAAATGGCACAAGCCAACCGCGCCTTCGCCCACTTCCGCTTCTAATCCCTCTTCTTTTTGAGATTTAAAGTTTAGATTTTAAAGTTTTGAACCCTAACCATCCAGATCGTCCTTATACGCTTGAGCGGACCCGTAATATCGGGATCGCTGCGCATATCGACGCAGGGAAGACCACTCTGACCGAGCGGATTCTTTTCTACACCGGGATGATTCATAAAATCGGTGAAGTGCACGATGGTGCCGCCACCACCGATTGGATGGAACAAGAGCGTGAGCGTGGAATCACCATCACCTCCGCAGCCGTCACCACCGAATGGTGGCAGCACAACGAAGACAACGTCACCAAACTCTTCAACGGAGAGAAACACCGCATCAACATCATCGATACCCCAGGGCACGTTGACTTCACTGCTGAAGTTGAGCGCTCTCTCCGCGTTTTAGACGGTGCCATCGTGGTATTCTGCGGCGTTGCTGGGGTTCAGCCTCAAACTGAAACCGTTTGGCGCCAAGCTACCAAATACAACGTTCCCCGCATCGTCTTCGTTAACAAGATGGATCGCACCGGAGCTGATTTCGAACGCGTTGTTTCCGAAATCAAAGAAAAACTCGGAGCAAACGCCGTCCGCATCCTTATCCCAATCGGTTCCGAAGACTCGCTCAAGGGACAGATCGACGTGGTGAACCAAAAGGCCGTTTATTTCTCAGACGACGATCAGTTCGGTTCCACCTACACCGTCAAAGATCTTGATGCTGACCAACAAGTCATCGCTAAGGCTGCCTACGACGAACTCGTTTCCACCACCGCAGACTGCGATGAAATCCTCGGTGAGAAATTCCTCATGGAAGAGGAAATCTCCCTTATAGATCTCAAACAAGCCATCCGCCGCGCCACCATAGCTAACAAGCTAATCCCAGTTGCCGGCGGTTCTGCTTTTAAAAACAAAGGCGTTCAATACCTCCTCGACGCCGTCATCGATTACCTTCCTTCTCCGCTCGATATCCCATTCACCAAAGGAATGGACCCAGATAATCACGAGCGCATCATCGAAATCCCAACCACCGACCACGCGAAATTCACCGCGCTCGCCTTCAAACTCTGGGCAGACAAATTCGTCGGTAAACTCGTTTTCTTCCGCGTCTACTCCGGCGTCGTCCGCAAAGGCGATACGGTCTACAACCCACGCACTCGCAAGTCTGAGCGCATCGGCCGCTTGATCCGCATTCAAGCAGATGAACACAAAGACATCGATGCCTGCTTCGCCGGTGACATCGCTGCCATGGTCGGCCTCAAAAACGCTACCACCGGTGACACCATCGCCGCTGAAGGACACGACGTCGTCCTCGAACCCCCAACTTTCCCCGAGCCAGTCATCTCCATGGCTGTCGAGCCAAGAACCAAGGCCGATCAAGAGAAGCTCGCTCTCGCCCTTTCCCGCCTCTCCGACGAAGATCCAACCTTCATGGTCAAGACCGACGAAGAAACCGGCCAAACCATCATTTCAGGAATGGGCGAACTCCACCTCGAAATCATTGTCGATCGCATCAAACGCGAATTCAAAGTCGACGCCAACACTGGCGCGCCACAAATCACTTACCGCGAGACCATCACCAAAAGCGCTGGCGGCGAAGGTAAACTCGTCAAACAATCCGGTGGCCGCGGTCAATACGGCCACGTCATCCTTCACATCCAGCCTAACGAGGCAGGTAAGGGGATCACCGTTGAAAACAAAACCGTCGGTGGCTCCATTCCAAAAGAATACATCAACGCCTGCATCAAAGGCTGCCGCGAAGCGACCACCAACGGCGTCATCGCTGGCTACCCAGTTATCGATGTCCATGTCGATATCCTCGACGGTTCCTACCACGACGTCGATTCCAACGAAAACGCTTTCACCATGGCATCCATCTTCGCGATGCGTGACGCTTTCAAAAAAGCAGGTCCTATTCTTCTTGAGCCAATCATGGCCGTCGAAGTCTCAACTCCGGACGACTACCAAGGTGACGTCATGGGCGACCTCAATCGCCGCCGCGGTCAAATACAACACATGGAGTCCAAAGGCTCTTTCTCCGTCGTCAGCGCCAATGTTCCTCTCAAGGAAATGTTCGGCTACTCAACAGCCGTTCGCACTCTCTCATCGGGCCGCGCTTCCTACTCCATGACACCCTCTCACTTCGAACAAGTCCCTAACAACATCGTCGAGGAAATTGCCATCGACCGCGTTGCTTAATCTTCTAACAAACATCTCACAACCAACCACCACCTCAATCCCATGTCAGCTCAGAAAATCCGGATCCGCCTGCGTGCTTTCGACCATCGTGCCATCGATCGCTCGGCTCTTGAAATCGTGGAGACAGCAAAACGCACTGGCGCTCGTGTCGCTGGTCCTATTCCGCTTCCTACCCGCATCGAAAAATTCAGCGTTAACCGTTCAGTTCACGTCAACAAAAAGTCCGCTGAACAATTCGAAATCCGCACTCACAAACGCGTTCTCGATATCGTCGATCCTACCGCTCGCACTGTCGATGAACTCAAAAAACTCAACCTGCCAGCAGGTGTCGACATCACCATCCGCATCTAACATTGCCCTGGCCTCGCATCTCTAATTTTAAATCTTTAATTTCAAATCTCTATGTCACTCGGACTCATTGGTAAAAAAATCGGCATGACCCGCATCTTCGATAAAGAAGCGGGCTCCAGCATTCCTGTCACCGTCATCGACGTGAAAGGTAACACCATCCTTCAAGCTAAAACTCCTGAAACCGACGGTTATACCGCTCTTCAGGTTGGTTTTGACGATCAAAAAGAATTTCGTGTCAACAAACCGGACCTCGCTCGCTTCAAAAAAGCAGGCTCCGCTCCGAAACGCCGCGTCCAAGAATTCCGCTTTGAAAACGGCACCGAAGTTCCAACCGAACATCCCGGCCTCGCTCTCTTCACGGCTGGTCAATACGTCGACGTCATCGGTAACACGATCGGTCGCGGTTTCCAAGGTGTTGTCAAACGCCACAACTTCGGCGGTCAACCAATGGCACACGGTCACATGATGCACCGTCGTTCCGGCGCCATCGCTGCTGGATCCACTCCAGGTCGCGTTTGGAAAAACCAAAAAATGCCAGGTCACATGGGAACCACCAAGTCGACCGTGCAAAATCTCAAAGTCATCGCCGTGCGCGAGGAAGACGGTGTCATCCTTGTTTCCGGTTCCGTCCCAGGCGCCAAAGGCTCCTACCTCACGATCCGTGCTGCTAAGAAAAAGTAAGCCGATCAACCGCAATATTCACCCTTCTAACTGAAACTTTCCGCCATGTCAGCTAAAGCCTTCACAGCAGCAGATGCCGCCTCCGCAAACCTCGTCCTCATCGGCGAGGACAAAGGACGCCAGGCAGTCCATGACCTTATCACCGCTTATCGTGCAAACCGCCGTTCCGGCACCGCACACACCAAAACTCGTGGTGAAGTCAGTGGTAACAACAAAAAAATCTACAAACAAAAAGGCACCGGTAACGCCCGTCACGGTGACAAACGCGCTCCGATCTTTGTCGGTGGTGGTGTTGTCTTCGGCCCACGTCACCGCTCCTACGCAAAAAGCGTTCCGAAGTCGGTTCGTAAACTCGCTCTCCGCCGCGTGCTTGGTGATCTAACCCGTGCTGAAAGAATCTTCACGGTTCCTTCCTTCGCTATCGCAGATGGAAAAACCAAATCTTTCGTCGCCGCAGTTAAAGAGATCACCCAAGCCGATCGCAAGGTCCTCCTCGTGGGTAACTTCGACGACAACACCAAACTGGCCGCTCGCAATGCCGCTTGGACTCAGTTGGTTACTGCAACCGACGTTAACGTTGAGCAACTGCTCCTCGCTAAAGTCATCATCCTGGTGGGTGATGCTGTCTCAACCCTCGCCCAGCGCACTGTTTAATCCTTTAACGATAGAAATCTTACGACCATGAAAGACATTTACCAGGTCATCAAAAACGTCCGCCTCAGTGAAAAGGCCTCACTGCTTCAAGAGCAGAACAATGAGGTCGTTCTCGAAGTCGATCGTAACGCCAATAAGCTCGAAATCAAACAAGCGGTTGAGACCATTTTTGATAAGAAGGTCATCAAAGTCCGCACAGCAAACTACGACGGTAAAATCCGCCGCAAGCGCCGTGGTGACCAAGGCCGTACCCCGAGTTACAAAAAAGCCATCGTCCGCCTCGCGGATGGTCAATCCCTCGACCTCATCTAATCCAGTATCCCGCCTCACGGTGGGAATAAATAGAAACCAATTTTAACGTCAGCAAGTCATGCCACTTAAAACTTTCAAGCCCAACACACCATCCGAGCGCTACAAGGAGCTTCCGTCTTTCGACGAAATCACCAAAAGCAAACCGGAGAAGTCTCTACTCACCCCGCTCAAGCGCTCAGGTGGACGGAACAACACCGGACGCATCACCACCCGCCACATCGGTGGTGGTCACAAACGTCACTACCGCTTGGTCGATTTCAAACGTAACAAACTCAACGTCGAAGCCACCGTGCTAGGCATTGAATACGATCCGAACCGCACCTGCCGTATCGCTCTTATCCAATACAAAGATGGCGTAAAATCCTACATCCTTGCTCCTGCCGGTTTGACCGACGGTGACAAAGTGATCTCAGGTGAAAACGTCGCTCCAAAAGTGGGTAACGCCATGCCACTCGGCAAAGTACCTCTCGGAACAGAAATTCATAACATCGAGCTCCTCCCAGGTAGCGGTGGTAAAGTGGCACGTTCCGCGGGTCAAAGCGCTGTTCTTTCTAACCGTGACGGCGGCTGGGCTCTCGTTAAAATGCGCTCCGGAGAAATTCGCCGCTTCCACGAAGCTTGCTTCTGCACCATCGGTGTCGTCGGTAACCGCGACCACATGAACGAAGTTTCCGGAAAAGCCGGCCGCACTCGCTGGCAAGGTGTCCGCCCAACCGTCCGTGGTATGTGTATGAACCCTGTGGATCACCCGAACGGTGGTGGTGAGGGTAAATCCAAATCCGGTGGTGGTCGCCAACACTTGCTCTCACCATGGGGTCACGCCAAAGGTCAGAAGACCCGCAAACGTAAGAAAACCACCAGCGTTTTCATCGTCGAGTCGCGTCACGATACCAAAAACAAGTAATCCCTTTATAATCTCTAACTTAAACTAGATATGCCACGCTCCCTCAAGAAAGGCCCATTTGTCGATCAAAAGCTTCTCGCAAAAATCGATGCCGTTGCCGAAGCCGGCGCTGATCGCAAACCGATCAAAACTTGGTCACGCAAATCCATGATCACTCCAGACTTTGTGAGCCACAACTTCTCCGTTCACAATGGCAAGACTTTCGTTCCTGTCTACGTGACCGAAAACATGGTTGGCCACAAACTCGGCGAATTCGCTCCGACCCGTATCTTCCGTGCTCACGGTGGTATCGGTAAGAAATAATCCTTAAACTCTAAATCTTAAACTTTAAATCTCAAACAAGACTCTACTTACACATTCCAAGTTCCGGCTCAGGCCTCTTCCTTGGGATTTAGAATTTAAAGTTTAAAGTTTTCCCCACAAATGTTTATCTCCAGTCATACACCTTGCATTGCCGCTGCCCTTGGGCTGCTCGCAATCATCGTGCCGTGCCATGGAGAAGAGAAACTTTCTGCCGAGCAACTGAAAGCAACCATCGCCCAACTCCAAGAGCAAAACCGTACGCTGCAGCTCGCCATCGTAGAAGCAAACCTAGCTGAAAAGAATTCCAGCGAACAACTTAACCAAGTTCGCCAACGTCTTGAAGCTCTCGGTAAAAACCTTCTCGATGGAGGCGACGACCGCCTGGTTCAAGCCGCTGCAGACCTCGAGATCGCCAACGAGCGCATCGCTCAACTCGAAGCCTCAGCCGCCAAACTCTCAGGCAACGTCCAAGACTACCTCCGCCAGGCGGTTGTTTCAGACCCAGAAGCTCGCGTTCGCGTCGAAACAGCTATGAGAGAGCTTGACTCTCTCAGCGGTCTCCGCCAGAAACCCCGCCCCGACATCCGCGCTGGCAATCTCCAGCAAGCAAGGATCGTCAGCCTCGACCAAGAATCTGGAATGCTTGTCCTTAACCTAGGGGAAACCCAAGGCGCAAAAATCGGAATGACCTTCCGTCTCATGCAAGGACAACAACCCTACGGTAAAGCCATCTTAGCAGATGTCCGTAAGGGAGTTTCCGGAGCATTCGTTGAACAACTCGACTCTAAAGATCACACACCCCGCCTCGGCGACATCGCCGTCCTTCTTACCCAAAACTAAGTTTAATTAACTCTCACCAAACCGCCGACCATGGAAGTCACCAGCACCACTAAATTTGTCCGTCTCTCGCCTAAAAAAGCGCGCGACGTCGCCCGCGAGATCCAAGGACTCCCCGTTTCGAACGCTCTCGATATCCTTACCTTCACTCCGAAAAAGGCTGCGCAACTCATTGCGAAGACTCTTAAGACTGCCATCGCGGATGCGGAAAATAATTTTTCTCTAGATACCAGCACACTTGTGATCAAACAAGCGGTCATCGGTGCAGGTCCAACCCTCCGCCGGTTCATGCCACGTGCCAAAGGCTCTGCTGGCGCCATCTTGAAACGCAGCTCACACATCTCCATCACCCTCGTCGGTGCAGCTCCGGAAAAGAAAAAGCGCGCTCCTAAAAAGGCCGCCGCTAAGAAATCCGATGCACCAGCCACCGAAGAAACCGCTGCTGCAACCGAAGCCGCTACCGCATAATTCATTTATCTAACACTCTCCACCTAACACCATGGGCCAAAAAGTAAATCCGATCGCCTTCCGTCTCGCCGTCAATAAAGATTGGCGCTCCAAGTGGTACGCCGCTGGCAAAGACTACACCACCAAACTTCACGAAGACCTTGCCATCCGCGCATACTTCAAAGCCAAGTTGGTGAACGCAGGCCTTGCCCGCGTCATCATCGAGCGCGCATGGAACAGTGTCCGCGTCACTCTTCACTCCTCACGTCCGGGCCTTATCATCGGTCGCCAAGGCAAAGAGATCGAAATCATGACGGCTGAGATCCAAAAAATCTGCAAAGACTCACAAGTCAAACTCGACATCCTCGAAATCCGCAAGCCTGAGCTCGATGCTCAACTTGTTGCCGAGCAAATCGCTATCCAACTTGAGCGCCGTATCGCTTTCCGTCGTGCCATGAAGCGCTCCATCCAGACCGCCATGGAATTCGGTGCAGAAGGAATTCGCGTTCGTTGCGCAGGCCGCCTCGGTGGTGCTGACATCGCTCGTGCCGAAGGTTATCGCGAAGGCAAGGTGCCTCTCCAAACCCTTCGTGTTCCTCTCGACTATGGTTTCGCAGAAGCCCGTACCGTTTACGGTATCATCGGCGTGAAATGCTGGATCAACAAAAAAGAAGACGACAACCGTCAAGCACCAGAACGCAACGAGCGTGGTGATCGCGGGGATCGTGGAAACCGTAACAACAACCGCGGAGATCGTGGTGGTGATCGCCGACAAGGTGGTGGTCGTCCAGACAATCGCTCACAAGGCGCACCTTCCGCTCAATAATTTACAAGCCTAACAAGCCCTCATTTTAAACATAACTTTCACAAGGAGAAATAAGCCATGCCTTTGATGCCCAAAAGAACCAAGTTCCGCAAAAGTCACCGCGGATCACGCGCCGGTAATGCCCAGCGCGGAACCACCGTCGCCTTCGGTGACTTCGGACTCCAAACTCTCGAGCGCGGTTGGCTCACCACCCGCCAAATCGAAGCCTGCCGTGTAGCGATCAACCGCTCACTCAAACGGAAAGGCAAAGTCTTTATCAGGATTTTCCCTCACAAATCCATCACCCGCCGTCCCCCTGAAACCCGGATGGGTAAAGGTAAAGGCGCCGTCGATACCTGGGTGTCCGTTATCCGCCCTGGTAACATGCTTTTCGAAGTAGCCGGCGTCCCAGAATCCGCCGCACGCGAAGCGATGCGCCTTGCTTCCTACAAGCTTGGTTTCCGCACCCGCCTCGTGACCCGTAACCCGCACCAATAACCTTCTAACTGATAAATACCATGGCCACTTCTAAAGCCAAAGACATCCGCGAACTATCTGCTGACGAACGCCTCAAACGCCTTCGTGATCTCAAACAAGAAACCATGAACCTGCGCCTTCAACGCGCAGCGGGTACTCTTGAAAACTCAGCTCGTTTTAAACAAGTGCGCCGTGAGATCGCACAAATCCTCACCATCACCACCGAGAAGGCCTGAGCTGTTCGCTAACCGCCTATCAATTCTAACCGATCCATCATTATGAGCGAATCATCCCAGGAAGCCGCAACCGCCGTTCACAAACGCAAAACTCGCGTTGGTGTCGTTATTTCTAACAAAATGGAAAAAACTCTCGTCGTTGAGCACGTTGCCCGCGTTCCGCACCCGAAATTCAACAAGATCGTCAAGCGCTCCAAGAAATACTATGTGCATGACGAAAAGAGCGAGGCTGCCATCGGCGACCGCGTTCGCATCATCGAAACCAAGCCAGTATCCAAACTCAAGCGTTGGGCACTTGCAGAAATTCTCACTCACTAAGCCCGGCTCATCCGGATTCTAATCCCTAAACTTAAATTTTAAATCTACTAAGCCATGATCCAGATGGAAACCAAGCTCACCGTTGCTGATAACACCGGTGCTCGCACAGCTAAAATGATCGGAGTTCTCGGTAAACGCAGCCGCTCCGCCCGCCTCGGTGACATCATCACCGCTCACATCCGCGATTCTATCCCAACCGCCTCCGTCAAAAAAGGCAGCGTGGTGAAAGCAGTCGTTGTTCGCACCTCTTATCCTGTCCGTCGTCCAGATGGCTCGGTTCTTCGTTTCGACTCCAACTCCATCGTCATCATCGACAAGGACAACAACCCGCGCGGCACCCGTATCTTCGGACCCGTCGCTCGTGAGCTTCGTGAAAAACAATTCATGAAGATCGTCTCCCTCGCACCAGAGGTTCTCTAATACCCAATCTCTAATTTCCAATATCCAATCCCTTTTCCTCTCATGAGCAGCATCAAGACACACGTCAAAAAAGGCGACCAAGTCGAAATCATCTCCGGTAACCACAAAGGCAAACAAGGCACCGTCCTTAGCGTCAACGCGGCTAAAGGCCAAGTCGTTGTCCAAGGTGGCCGTACGGTTCAAAAAGCCGTTCGCCGTTCCGAAGCCGATCCAGATGGCGGTATCAAAACCATCGACGCTCCCGTCCATATTTCCAATGTAAAGAAACTGGGCTAAGCCACCGCAAGGAGGCCGCCCGCGCTTAAGCGTTAAACACAAACCACGCGCTGACCCGCTAAAACAAAATGAGTACACCAGCACTACTGCAACACTACAAAGACAAGGTCGTGCCGAACTTGAAAAAGAAGCTCGGTTACACCAATCCGCATCAAGTCCCTAGACTTGAAAAAATCGTCGTCACCTCCTGTATGGGCAAAGCCCCAGACCGCAAGGTAGCCGTTGACGATGCCGTCACAGAAATTTCGAAGATCACTGGCCAGAAGCCTTCGATCACTTACTCGAAAAAAGCTGTCGCTAACTTCAAACTCCGCGAGGGTGAAGCTCTCGGCGCACGCGTGACTCTCCGCGGCAGCCAGATGTGGGAATTCCTTCATCGCTTCATCAACATCACCGCTCCTAACATTCGCGACTTCCGCGGGATTTCCTCAAAATCCTTCGACGGACGCGGCAACTATGCTTGCGGTATTTCCGATCAAACCATCTTTCCGGAAATCGAACTCGATCAAGTGAAACGCCAGATCGGTTTCGATCTGATCTTCGTCACTTCCGCTAACACCGACGCAGAAGGCCGCGAGCTTCTCACTGAACTCGGTATGCCATTCCGCGATACCAAGAAGGCTGAAGAAAACGCCGAACTTGCCAACGCATAACCCCCATAGAATTTAAAGGAAACCACTATTATGGCAGTTCTCACAGACCCTATCTCCGACTTCCTCACCCGCTTCAAAAACGCGGCTCGTGCAGGCAATGAAGTCTTCACCGCACCTTACTCCAAAATCAAAGCGGACATCGCTGAGATTCTCAAACAAGAAGGTTATATCTGGAAATACGAAGTCATCACCGGCGAGCGCACCGAGCTGAAAATCAGCCCGAAGTTTGTCGATGGTCGTCCCGTCCTCACTGATCTCAAACGCGTCTCGAAACCTGGTCGCCGCCAATACGTCGGCTCCCAAGATATCCCACGCGTCCTGTCCGGCCTCGGCATCTCCATCCTTTCGACCCCGAAAGGCGTGATGTCCGGTGCATCCGCAAAACGTCAGAAACTCGGCGGAGAAATCCTCGCCAACATCTGGTAATCCCTAAACTCGAACCTACTAACTATTATGTCACGAGTCGGACTCAAACCAATCTCTCTTCCTGATAAGGTTGCCGTCAAAGTTGAAGGCAACACCGTCAAAGTCGAAGGCCCAAAAGGCAAACTCGACTTCTCGGTTCCTGCAGGTATCTCGCTCAAATCAGAAGACGGCACCGTTGTCGTCTCCCGTGCCTCCGAGCAACGCGTTCATCGTGCCCTTCACGGCACTGTTCGCAGCATCGTTAACAACATGATCACTGGCGTATCCACCGGATTCTCCAAAGATCTTGAAATCCACGGCGTCGGTCTGCGCGCTGCTGTCAAAGGTAAAGATCTCGATCTCTCCCTTGGCCGTTCGCATCCTTTACTCCACCCAATCCCTTCCGGTCTCACGGTCACAGTGAACGAAAACACCAAGATCAAGGTCGAAGGTATCGATAAACAACTCGTCGGTCAGTTCGCTGCTGAAGTTCGTGGCTTCTATCCGCCAGAACCTTACAAAGGCAAAGGCGTCCGCTACTCAGACGAAAAAGTCCGCCGTAAGGAAGGCAAAAGCGTCGGCAAATAACCATAAACCATCTCTGTTTAATGAGCACTATCCAACGCAAAACTATCCGTCAACGGATCCACAGCCGTATCCGCCGCAAGGTGGTCGGCACTACCGAGCGTCCTCGCCTCGCTGTCCATTTTTCGAACCAACATGTCTACGTGCAGTTGATCGACGATTCAGCAGGCCGCACCCTCGCATCCGCATCCACCATGGACAAAAGCTTCGAAGGCAATGCAGCCAACATCGCATCTGCCCAGAAAGTCGGCCAACTGATCGCAGAGCGCGCGAAAGCCGCCAACATTTCAGACGTGGTCTTCGATCGTGGTGGTCACCTCTATCATGGTAAGGTAAAAGCCCTTGCCGACTCTGCCCGCGAAGCCGGTCTCAAATTCTAATTTCACCTAACACATGGCTACTACTCCTGAAAACGAAACCGCTGATGCGGTTATTACAACTCCAGAAACCGAAGCACCACGTGGTGGATACCAAGGCCGTAACAACGGTCAAGGTGGCCAAGGCGGTCAAGGTCGTGGCGGTCGCAGCGGCGGCCCACGTCGTGAAGAGCGTCAAGCAATCACTGACGGCGAAGGCAATGAACTCGCTGAAAAAGTGGTCTTCATCAACCGTTGTGCCAAGGTCGTAAAAGGTGGACGTCGTTTCTCCTTCTCTGCCCTCGTGGTTTGCGGAAACAAGCTCGGCAAAGTCGGTCTTGGTTTCGGTAAAGCCAACGAAGTTGCAGACGCCATCAAAAAAGCTAGCGAAGCAGCTCGTAAGGTTCTCAAGCCGATGAACATCGTTGACGGCACGATCCCTCACGAAATCTACGCCGAGTTCGGTGGCGGTAAAGTGCTTCTCAAGCCAGCATCTCCCGGAACGGGAATCATCGCTGGTGGTGGTGTCCGCGCTGTTTGTGAAGCAGTTGGTATCCGCGACGTCCTCGCGAAATCCATGGGCTCCTCCAATCACGCCAACGTCGTCAAAGCAACCCTCAAAGCTCTTTCATCCGTCCGCAGCCGTGAGCAAATCCTCGGTTCACGTGGTAAAAAGCAGAAAGAAAAAGCAATCTAATCTAACTGATCTGTAGGATCGGTCCAATCAGACAAATCCGACAGATTTAACCAAATTTAAAAAATGGAACTTCATAATTTAAAGCCAAATCCAGGCGCCAAACATCGTGTCAAACGTCTCGGTGCAGGTGAAAGCTCCGGAACAGGTAAAACAGCCGGTAAAGGTAACAAAGGTCAGAAAGCCCGCTCAGGATCCGGCACACGTGTTGGTTTCGAAGGTGGCCAGATGCCTCTTCACCGTCGTCTTCCTAAGCGGGGTTTCAACAACTACGACTTCCGTGACAAGTTCATCGTCGTCAACGTAGGTGATCTCGATGATCGCTTCGATGCGGGTGCAACCATCGACGAAAAAGCCCTCCGCGAAGTTGGCTTGGTCAATGGTCCTTGCGACAAAATCAAACTTCTTGGCGACGGCGAAGTAGAGAAATCTTTCACCGTTACGTTCGATAAAGTCAGCGCAACTGCGAAGGCTAAAATCGAAAAAGCTGGTGGTAGTATCGTTGATCCTGCTCCGAAATCGTAAGCTCAAAGTTTGACGAACCAACCGTCAACAACACTGATTTAGGAGAGGAAGCCATGCGCTTCCTCTCCGTGTTATCAAAAGTAACCATTTTCACTCTGAAGTTTTTCTAAAATATCATGATCTCTGCCTTCAAGAACACTTGGAATATCCCCGAACTTCGGGATAGGATTCTTTTTACACTCGCCATCATCGTTATCGTCCGCCTCGGCGTGCATATCACCCTACCAGGTGTTGATGGATCGGTCATCAAAGCATGGCTTGATTCACTTGCACAGAAAAGCCCTGATCAGGCAGGTGGTATCGGTGCGATTCTTCAGGTTTTCTCCGGTGGTGGTCTGACCCAAGCTGGTGTTTTCGCTCTGGGCATCATGCCATACATTTCTGCTTCCATCATGGTGCAGTTAATGACCGCGATCGTTCCAAAATTTTCAAGACTTGCCCGTGAAGATGGCGGCCGTCAAAAAATCACTCAGTACACCCGTTACATCACGATTGCCATCGCGATTGTGCAGGCGTATTTCGTCACACAAACCCTCATCAATCCAGAGAACATTCCTTACATGGCTGGAATCGAGAAATTCGGTACGCTTGTTGTGGATCAGTCGCTTCCTTGGGTTATCCTCACGATGCTTACTTTGGTTTCAGGTACCATATTACTCATGTGGTTAGGCGACCAGATCACCGAGAAAGGTATTGGTAACGGCGTATCCATCATCATCACAGTCAACATCATTTCCGCTCTTCCTGGTGCATTGGTTCAAGCATGGAAATTCTTCACCGATAAAGATAAAGGTGCTTGGTCTCCTATCATGATGGTTGTGATGATCGCACTGTTGTTGTTTGTGATCGCAACAACGATTGCAATCACCCAAGCTCAGCGCCGCATCGCTGTGCAATATGCCAAACGCATGGTGGGTCGCAAACAGTTTGGAGGTCAGACTCAATACCTTCCGCTCAAAGTGAACTACGCAGGTGTGATGCCCATCATTTTCGCGACCGCAGTTCTCTCGTTGCCTCCAATGATGTTGCAGTGGTTCTTTAAAGATCAAGGTTGGGCAAACACACTTTACAGCGAGCTAGTGGGTGGTGGAACATGGTATTACATTCTTGGTGGTGTCGGTATCTTCCTGTTCTCCTATTTCTGGGTTGCGATGATGTTCCAACCTTCTCAAATCTCTGAGGATTTGAAACGCAATGGCGGTTATATTCCAGGCGTTCGCCCTGGAAAACCCACAGCTGAGTTCCTCGATTTCACGATGACCCGGCTCACTTTCGCAGGTGCCATTTTCCTCGCAGGTTTGTTCTTCCTTCCTGCCGTGACTGGAGCCGTTGTCAAATTACCACCGAGCTCATTGATTCTTACCTTCTTCGGCGGAACCTCACTGCTCATCATGGTTGGTGTGGTGCTTGACGTGATGCGTCAGGTGGAAACCCACCTCATCCAGAAGCATTACGATGGTTTCCTCAGAAAAGGAAAACTCAAAGGTCGTTACGATCGTCTTGGAAACACTGGCAACGCTGCATCTCGCAATACGATTGTCTATCTCTACACGGTCGTTGCCATCATCATCGTAGTGGCTGCGGCTGCCTACTTATACAATTCAACCAAGGGTTGATCTAGAGTTCACCGTTAGGGCGGGTCTCCTATTTCATCTACTTATTCCTGAGTTTTTGATCCAATGAGAATCGTTCTTCTAGGTCCACCCGCTTCAGGAAAAGGCACTCAAGGCCGGGCGATCGCATCACGCTTGGGTCTTAATTACCTGAGCACCGGAGCGTTGTTGCGTGAGGCGATCGAGACGCGTTGCGATCTTGGTCTTGCCGCAGAACCCATTCTCGCACGTGGCGGCTATTTGCCAGACGCTTTGATGGAACCCATCCTCGGCGAATGGTTAGACAGGCATGATTCAAAAAACGGATGGGTGTTAGATGGTTTTCCCCGTAGCCTCGGCCAAGCGCATTATCTCGATCAATGGCTTTCTAAACGCGCCAAGAAAATCGATCTCGCGATTGCTCTCGTCGCTCCGTATGAAAAATTAGTCAGTCGCATTCGCAGTCGAGTGGAATGTCCGGATTGTCGTTGGTCTGGAAAGACCGATGAACTCGTATTAGGAAATTGTCCAGTATGCGGCGGTGCAGCCAAGTCACGCCAAGATGACGACGAAGAGAATTTCAAGAATCGTCATACGGAATACGTCGCTTACACGCTTCCAGTCATCGATCATTACCGTGAAGCTGGCTGCTTGTTCTCCGTTCCGGCCACCGAAAGTCGTGATGCGATTTCCTCCAACATCCTCGCGCACATCGAATCCATTTCCTAACATTTACCAAGCTACTTTATCTTATGATGCGCGTTCGTATTCCTATTAAATCCCCCAAAGAAATCGATCGCATGCGCGAATCGGGGAAAATTGCTTCGCAGATTTTGCAGCAATTGCTCGCCGAGGTGAAACCGGGGGTGACGACCAAGGAGATCGATCAACTTGCGGCTGATCTCATGGCGAAGAACGATTGTCGAAGTGCGTTTTTGGGTTACCGCGGATTCGTTGGGCAGATTTGTATTTCGGTGAACGAAGAAGTGGTTCACGGTATCGGCGGACCACGTCGCATCCAGTTGGGTGATATTGTCAAAATCGATGTTGGGATCATCAAAAGCGGATTCATCGGAGACAATGCCAGCACCGTGGCTTGTGGTGAAATTCCTCTCGAAACCAAACGCCTCCTCGCCGTAACGGAGCAATCACTTTACGAAGCCATCTCTCATGCCCGTGCTGGTAGAAAATTGGCCGATCTCTGCGGCTCCGTTGCGGAATATGCCGAGCCTTTCGGTTTCACCATCGTCCGTGAATTCGTCGGCCACGGGGTTGGTAGAAAACTTCACGAAGAACCCCAAGTTCCCAACTTCCGCCCACGCGGAAAATCCCTAACCTTGATGCCAGGTATGACTCTCGCCATTGAGCCCATGATCAACGCTGGTGTCCCAGAAGTCCGTATTCTCGATGATGGTTGGACCGTCATCACCGCAGATCGCAAACCTTCCGCACATTTCGAACATACTGTGCTGATCACCCACGGTGATCCGGAAATTCTAACAGACCGCCCACGCGTCGCTCTGCCTGAGCAACTCGGTATTCCTGCTCTTTGAGAAACGGTTTTATGAGGAGAAGGGACATTCCTGCCCCTCATATTTCGTTCCCCGCTGTTGAGGAGAAGGGACATTCCTGTTACTTGTTTTTCCTCATCCGCAGCTCTTCAGGTTGATGGGTTCAAACGGTAAATCTCTGTAAATACCCATCCTCTGCTTGCTCCGGAAATATTATGTTTTGAACAGAAGGTAACAAAGAGAACGAAGGATGTTCCAGCTTCGCATTCTCAGTCCCAATTGCGGATCAGATTGAAACAAGAACATCACGGATTTCTGCCTTGATGAAGCTCAGGCTCATGGGTCATGATCTCGAGTGATGCAATTTTCTGCCCTATCAATAACGACTAGTCGCTTTGTATCACGACGGGTCGTATGACGACTGTTCTGCTATCACTTGCGATGCTCATTCTTAATCTCAACTTCAGTTGGGAGGGTCAATGAGCGGAATGTTATGCACGCATCCGTCATTAGGATAAAAAACCTACATGAAAATCATGTATATACAAAAAAAGAAAAGGGTTGCGGTAGCTGAAAATTTCACACACTCATCAATGCTGAATTTAATAATAAATATTATGAATAAAAAACTCACTCTGAAATGGCTCCTAAGCTTCATTCTGGTTTTCTGTGCATCATTATCTGCGCACGGAGAAGACAAAGCGGTTTCGCCGTTCGTAGGCAAATGGTGCAACAAGGACTTTAACACTGGTGGCGTTACGCGAGTCCACATCCGCCAGGAAGGAGATAAACTCATTGCCCACATGTGGGGACGTTGCTACCCAACTGAATGCGATTGGAAAGAATCTACAGCGAAAATCGAAGAAGGCGGCAAGGTATTGTCTCTTACCTGGAATTTGAACTTTGCAACTATAACCCAGAAACTAACTCTACTTGCTGACGGCAGCCTGAGTATCGTAGACCATACCAACTATACCGACAAGAGCGGTCGAGGCGACAAGAATGACAAATACACATTCGCCAAAGGGCTTGAACACGACTGGAGTTATCCACGAGAGAAGTAAAATCGTCGAATGAGCGGATTTTTCCGACTTAAACAACTCGAACCATCGGGATGCGATGCCAATAATCGCTAAACAATGGCCCTGTGGAGAAACCGCTCCGGGCATTTCCGGCGTGTCACGGCTGTTATTCTCCCCTACAGACTCACGACGCAGCAGTCGCGCCACGGCTTCCCCCGGCCCTCCGCGGACTCTGAGCTTGAGTCGTCCTGGAAGCTCAGAATCAAACACTCACGCATGCTTCGCGTGCCACTCTCTGTAAACTTTTGGTGAGATCTCAGATGGCTTGATTTCCGAGCGGCCACCCCAAAACACGTTGGTGTAGCTGACGGGAATGCCGATGGATTCGAGGTGTTTGTCGATGGCGGCTTTGTGGGCGAGTACTCGGTCTTTTTCCGTGCCGTGCACGACACCCATGATGTTGACGTCGCCGAATTGCGGGCCGCCTTCGCGCCAGTAGCAATGGGTCATGCAGAAGTGTCTGCCAACCTCGCTGCCGCCTTCGATCTCGCGACCTTTCGGCACGGCCCAATGGAAAAGGCCGTTGAAACGGGTGACGCGTTCGCCGGTTTCAGAAGGTTTCACGTGTTCGAGGAAGGTGGAGAAACGTCCAATGACTTTTTTGTGGTTCAGGGTCTCGGCGATTTCACAGAAGCGATCTAACGAAACGCCAGCTTGTTCGGCGCGTTTTTCCCAGGGGTTCTCGTTGATTTCATCCACGGTGAGTTCTTCTTTGAGGATGAGCAAAACGTTCCATTCTTCCTCGGAAAGTTCCGCTGGAACGGTGGTCATCATCACGGCTGGTTCGTCGGCTTTTTCGCCAGGCTCCATGGTTTTTCGGCGGACGTGACCGACACCGAGTGCGAACACACCGTTTGCCGGCATGAGTAGGTATTCGGTCGCGCCGGTGAGATCGAGAAGTTTGGTCGCGTGGAAATCCAAAGACTCACCAACAGGGACTTTCAATGTTGTCCAGAGACGGTAACCGGAACCCGAGACCTCGGTATCAGTGGAGCGGATGACGACGTGGCCGGAGAACGGATCTTCCTTGGCCATGAAATCGAAGGCCGCATTCAGTTTTTCTTCCGGTACTTTCCATGCGACGAGTGCGCCGTGGGCGAGCTTGGTTGCGAGCATGGTCTGACGGACGCGGCGGATGATACCCGCTTCAAGCATTGCTTTGATACGCTCCATCACGATTTCCAAAGGCACCCCGGATTTTTCGGCGATCATCTGAAAGGGGTGACGCTGAAAGCCAGCGATGAGATCCTCTGATACAGCGAGGATTTTCGCGTTGATGGGATCGGAGACGGAGGTAGGAATTTCGGAAGTCATTGGCGGGATACTAGGCGGAGTTTTTACGAACGTCCAAGCCAGATTGATTCTTGCGAAGAAAATCGCAGAATGTGCATGAGACAGAAGATTGAGAGACACAAGACGGAAGATCGGAATAGGATTTGATTATCCCAAAATTAGCGTTCATGTGCGGATTTTCTTCTCCCTAGCTGGCCACCCTGACTTGTCTTAGGGAGTTTATGGGACGGCGTGAAATCCCATTTTTTTGTTCGGAGTGGAATCTGCTGTGATGAGCTGTTTGATTGCATCAAAGACGAGGGTGAAATTCTGATCGTGTTCTGCGTATTTCTGTTCCAAGTTCTCAATTTTTTCAGCAAGGAGTTGGTTGGAATCCATCAGGCGGCGGAGCTGGACGAAGGTTCGCATGATGGCGATGTTTACCTCCACAGCGCGGGGTGAGCGGAGGACACTTGAAAGCATGGCGACACCTTGTTCGGTAAAGGCGTATGGGAGGTTGCGCGGATCACGATGGCGTTGTGAACCGGTCACAATCTGTGACCGGTTTAGTTGAACATGTTCAGCAGCGGTCAGTTGAAACATGAAATCCTCAGGAAAGCGGTCGAGGTTGCGTTTGACCGCTTGGTTTAATGCCTTGGTCGTGACACCATAAAGCCCTCTAGATCTGAATCGATAAGCACTTTTTCGTTTCGGAGGTTGTGGACAAGCGAGGCGAGCTTGGTGGGCGCGAGGACGAACTTTGAGTTTGCGGGTGGTTGCTTTGGGTGGGGGGATTTCTTTGTGCTCATTTATAGATGTTCTTATGAACATATTTAAAAGCATGCAAGTGAGAATTCCAACACAAAGCAGGATGAGTGGTAACGAATCTTTACTAAGTGGCGAAGCTGTAACCGCTTGGACGGAGCGAAGCTGAGTCAAAGGCGGAAAGAACGCAGTGGTGACTCAAAGGAAGAATTAAAAGAATTCCAGAAATGATTGCTGAGAATGGGCTTTGCAAACCTCTGCGTTCTCTGCGGCTTGGCGTTGAAAATATTACTTCAGAATCGTTTCTAAAAAATCCAGAGCCTCTTCCCTTGTTCCGATCCGATTTTCCAGTTGCTCGGTTTGGATTTCTTCGAGGATTTCCTTGAAGCGCGGGCCGGGTTTCAGGCCTTTTTCGATGAGGTCTTTGCCAGTGATGAGCGGGGGAGGGATGAGCGGTTCGCTGGCAAATTCTTCGGACTTCTCGTTGAGGAAATCGTAGTTGTCGGTGAAGCCGTTCGATGATGCGCAGTCGACCCGATGCAGTTCCATTTCAAACTCAAAGGTCGGCTCCGACATGAAGCGTTTCAGTTTCGCTTTGCGCATCTGTTGCACGTTCATGAACTGCATGTGCCTGGAAACCATGTGTACCACATCACGAATTACCGCATTGGGATATTTGAGACGAGTCAGAATAACTTCTGCCATTTCTGCACCAAGCGTGTCGTGACCGTTGAAGCGGATCCGACCATCGGGATCGGTGGTTTTAGTGGGAGGTTTTGCAATGTCGTGGAGTAACACGGCGAGGCAAAGCGTGAGTGGGGCATCGGCTTCAAGCATTTCCAGCATGATGGAGGTGTGAACATAGACATCTCCTTCTGGATGCCATTGCGGCGGTTGCTCGCAACCGATCAACGGCAGAACTTCGGGAATGAAATGTTCAATCAGATGGGTTTCCACAAGTAACTCCAATCCATGTCGCCGGTTCGGGGAGTTGATGATTTTGGAAAACTCATCGCGAATCCTCTCAGGTGAAATTTTATCTAACAGATATGCGTTGGCTTGGATCGCGGTGAGAGTGACGGGCTCAATCGGAAAACCAAGAGTGGTGGAAAACCGTATCGCACGCAGCAGGCGCAGGGCGTCTTCCTGAAAGCGATGGGCGGGCGTGCCGATCGCACGGATGACGCGGGCGTTCAGATCCGGAAGTCCGCCAACGTGATCGATCACCTCTCCCGTCATCGGATTTTCAAAAAGCCCATTGATGGTGAAATCCCGACGATGCGCATCTTCATCGGGAGTCGAAAAAGTCACGGAATCCGGGCGGCGACCATCGCCATAGGAGCCATCGGTGCGGAAGGTGGCGATCTCCACGTGATGTCCTTCGTGTTTCACAATCACCACACCGAAATGTGCGCCGACCTCGTTCGAACCCGGAAAGAGAGCCAGGACCTCATGTGGAGTGGCGGAGGTTGCGATATCGTAATCTTTTGGCGCAACCCCCAACAGTTTGTCACGCACGCACCCCCCCGCAAAGTAGGCGGTATGGCCTGCTGCGGCGAGCTTGGAAGCGAGAGATACGGCTGAACGTTTTACGGTCATTTGGGGGAGTAGTTTTTAGGCTCTTAGTAGCAACACATCAAGACCCATTGGTTCAAATTTTTAAATCTTTATTGAGAGCGATGAGTCGCATGCTGCTGCAGATGGCGAAAGTCGCCAAATAAGCGTCCTTCCAGATCTTGGGTTAGGGAGTGTGGGTCTCGGAAAGTTTAAGCCAAATATCATACAATCCATCGGGCTCGGTTTCGAAGCCCATCGCATCATCTTCCAATAAATGATCGAGTGCTTACCAAGCCTCATCGTAAAACTTCCACAGCGACATCGCGTAGTTTTCGTCGCTCTCGCGCAGCACGTAACTTTATTTCCCGATTCAAATCCTCAGGTAAATCCATGGTTGTTTTCATGAATTCAGCTATCCAGCTCGATGTCAACGGGTGAGTCTGACGGGTTATTAAGTTAGGTAATGAAAACCCCGTAGCTATGGCTGACCATGCACAGAAAATAAGATCAAGGCCCATACGCCAACCAACCCTTACCTCATGAGCGACTGAGATAAAAATCGCTCACACTGATTCTTGAGTTCCAAGCACTGTCACTGCTGAAATCGATGCCACGGGCAATTATGACTGCACAGCGTCCGCAATCCTCAGCTAGGAATAATATGCCTAAAATTTGCTTTTTCGATTGTTCAGAACATCTTTCAGGGTCAAACTGCCACTGCAATGAAAAACCAAATTCATAGTAGCAGCGTGGCGCAAATTGGGAGTCTAGCTATTATTGCAACTACTATGCTGGCTTTCTCTTCGGCGGCTTTCGCAATCACTCTAAGTAACCCCGACACCTTCACCAGCTCGCTCGACAACTGGCAGAAGGGCCAATCGAATCCGACCTACCTCTCCGTCATCGCCAACGGTGGGCCTGCGGGAGTAGGTGACTCATACATGCAGTCGGTCGCCGACGGCGCTGGATCTTTTAGTCGGTTGACCGTTTTCAATCAGAGTCAGTGGAACTCCAATTACGTCTCCGATGGCGTCACTTCGATCCGCATGGACCTACTTAACTCTGGTTCGACTCCGCTGGAACTCCGCCTCGGACTCCGCAATGGCGCGGGAGTTGGCTATATCTCGACCACTTCCTTCCTGTTAGCCACGGGCGGTAATTGGCATTCGGCAGATTTTCCAGTGACCGAAGCGGCACTCACAGCAGTCGGCACTCCCGGAGATTTCTCCTCGTTTCTGTCTAATGGCTTCGCACTGCGAATTCTGCATGCAACAACCACCGCCAACCTCAACGGCGACGCGGTAGTAGGCACGCTCGGCGTAGACAACGTGACGGCTATTCCAGAGCCATCCGCGGCCATACTCGTCGGCATGAGCGGCTTTGTCCTAGTGGCCGCGGCGAGGAGACGGTTAGACCGAGCGCGTCAGTCCTAACAGCTAAATGCCAGATGATATGAAGTTGTCAGGCAGAGGCAGAAACCTCCAACCTGACAATCCGATGTTATTCAGTTTTCATTCACTATCTTGGCGACTATCGACCCTCGACATACAGACCTTCGACTTATTGCGTCCCCTTTTCCCTTCCCAGCCGCCTCTCCAGCGTATTCTCCGCTCTAAGTGTAAAAGCAAATTCCCAGCATTAATTGCAATCCGTGGACACTGGCGTATATTGGAATCTGTGAATAGGCTCCTAAATGCATGGCGAGGGATGCTTGCCTGTGGGATTACCACAGTCTTCACAGCTTGTGGATCCTTTCCTCCGCCATATCCAGCCAATATGCCGCCCTTGGCGTCGGTTGGAGGCAGTCCGCGGTTTTCCCCTGCCATCTCTGGATCTTACCTCGATAACGGCAAGGCGATCACCGTCGAGGGTGATCCAAGAGGAAGCGCTTCGCTCAGTAAGCTTCTTGATCCCGCTGGCAAATATTCTGGGCAGGTTCATGTGGTGATTTTGAGAGGACCCAGAAATGCAAAGATGGAGATCGAGTTCTTACGGCGCGATGGAACCTCAATGCGTGTCATCCATAAGCAGCTGGTTGTCGAACGATATGAAAAGTATCAGTCAAATGGAAATCCCTGTAGGAAGGGTTTCATTCCGTTTCACATCGAATCGCATTTCAACGCCCTTGCGCCCTTGCCGGTGGGTTTTTATGAAGGTAGAGAACTTTGGCTTGCCAAGGCGGCGGATGGATCCTTGATCATCTTGCGATACGATAGCATCGGCTGGTGGGTGGTGGTGCCATGGTGGGATAGCGAGGTAATCTGGCAGGTTTTTTCTCCCGCACAATCACAGACAGCAACTGCCCGCTGAACCTGGGATGGGAAAGCATTATCGATTCGTCATCGCTTGCTAAATTCCACATCAAAAAACTTAACATCCCGCTCCATAAAAAAAGCAGGGCGGTATTGAGGTTTCAAAGGCTCTAAAGACCCTTTTTATCCTAACCTTTCATGCCACATGAAGTCACAGGTCTCATCCATGCATCATCGGGTAACCCCCTTTTTCCTTCCTAGACCGACTCTCCAATGTATTCACCGCGCTAGGTGAAAAAGCAAATTCCTAGCATTCATTCATTTATGTGAGCCGGCTCATATCCTTGATAACTCACTTCAGTTTGCCATGTGCATGGACACCGAGGGTAATGAGTTTAAGAAGACGATGGAGAGGCGGTAAGATTCAGCTCTATTCTTAACGATCCGAGCTCTCTGTGATGAGTTAAGAAATACTCTTATCGTCTACGGTAGCAAAATAAGAAAACCGATCCACATACGATGAGGATGAATCCATTCGGTTCGGGAATAGAAGTCCATGCGAGGGCAAATGTTTCAGTATTATTTAAGCCTGTAGTATCGTAAATCTTATCTTTGAAGAGGACACGCATGCCGTATTGTCCCGATGACAAGTTGGATATGCGGAGAAATTCGGTGTTGTTGTAGGTGGTTTGAGATGAGCCAACCTTTTCAATAAAGTTATCATTAGAATCGAGTTTCCAGACTTCAAGGTCAAGGTTGGCAAAGGCGATGTCTTCTCCGAGATTGATATCATCGAAGCCGCGCACTGCGAACCAGTTCAGTGCGACTGTGATAGTCGCTTGGGTGTCGAATGTGCGATTAATGACAAATTCAACGGCTTTTCCCAGATCTACCGTAGTAAGTAACCATCCATTCACGCCGACAGCGTTGCCATTCAAGACTCCATTCACACCGCGCGTTTGACCGAAATAGACACCGGCTGCGCCGAGTAAATTGAGGGAGCCTGCGCCGGTCGTTGTATCAAGGGCTTGAGAGGTTATATTGGATGTATCTTGTCCATTATTCCACCCCACAGTGGCCTCGGAACCAGCCATGATAACTGACTTGATGGTGCGCGTGTCAAAGGTATCGGGATTTGTTACTGGCGTTCCGCCAAGTATACCGCGAGCGGCATCTTTAAGTAATGCAATGCCACCTGCGATGACCGGGGCCGAGTAGCTGGTGCCACTCAGTGCGGTAAAATAGAGATTGGTGGGCGGCGGTTCTTGCGCGATGAGGTTACTGCTGGGAGCGAGATTGGGTTGTATAGCACCAATCGATCCGCTGTTGCCTAGGTAGGCAGCCAAATAAAGATTTTCTCCCGGCGCTGCGATATCAACGGCAACGCGTGCATTTAGAATTGTTTCAGTGGTTACAGGGTTGTAAAAGCTGCTAAGCCCTCTCGATGAGAAGGTAGATGGTTCGTCAAAATTATTTCCGCCTAATGAGCCCACGGAGATGTTGTTGAAGCCGTTTGCGGGTGAAGAAACTTCTGCGATGTCGCCATTACCAGCAGAGATCACATGTGCGACGCTTGAATTTTGAAATGCAAGTCCATCCAAGCTCAGAGATACTGGAGAATTTGCCGCGCCATTACCGCCCCAACTGCTATTGATGACGTCGAGCTTACCTACAGTTGTTCCACGGAAAAATTCTTTATAGCCGGGAATAATGGATTCTGTGGAGATATCGAAGGAGCCTAGGCTGTTGACATCAGATGAAAATGATGTGGCGATTCCTCCAGATACTAAACGGGCTTCTGGCGCCATGCCCAGGCCTACTAATGTGTAGGCGCCGCCATTGGTGGGAACGTAGCCGCTTCCAGCCAAAACGTGAGCGACGGTCGTTGCATGGTAATCGATTTCATTGATGGCAGTTGCTGTCGGATTGTTCCAAGTCGTGAAGGCTGAGGGTGAATTAGGGGGGCGTATGAAGACTTCGTGGCCGAACCATGCTTGACCAGCCTCAAGAAGGCCGATGGATGAGGTGCCGCCTCGGTAGCCAGCATTAAAATAATCATTCCATCCAGTGACTACATTGACGAAGTCATAGTCAACGAACTCATCGGCTTCGTTGAATTCAAGGCGTATGATCTTCGGTTCTTGCTGAGCCTGAGAGAGAGAAATATTTAGAAAAAGGCATAGTCCAATGAACCTGCCTTTCAGAAAGCTAGAATTAAGTTTAACCATCTGACTCAATAGCCAGTAAAATGCTTTGTTAAGCGATTAAGGCAAGAATTTTTTGAACTCCCAAGATCACTTGCACGAAGCTTTCGAGACTTTTAGGCTAATTGAAAACAGCTAAAAACCCTTTTTCCTCTCCCAGACCGACGCCCAAGTGTATTCTCCGGGCTGGGTAAAAAATAAATTCCTAGTATTAAAAAATATCCTTGTGAAATTTGCATCAGATAGAAAAATGACAAATATATAAATTGTTCGGTTATTTAAAAACCGTCATTCTATGAAACCCAAATTTCACTGTGTCCGCAATCTAGCCATCGCTTTGAGTGTGTTGATTAACATCACCTACGCGCAGGCTGCCACTTACACGTGGTCGAATCTCGACAACAACACGCCTGTCATCAATGGCAATTGGTCTGGCGGCGAAAGCTGGAGTGCAGCTCCTGTTAGCGCCGCTGATACGACCTTGAGCATTGGCTACACATATGCGACTAACTCCGCGGCTGAGACGAATACCCTGACCAACGATATCGCCAACCCGTTTCTCTTGAACGTGCTGAGTTTGACCGGCAACTCGAACGCTGGCAACGGTTCATCTAATGCATTGATCAACATTGCTGGGAGTCCCTTGGAATTCGTGTCCAACGGAAGCACCACTCCGCAGGTGAATCTGAGCTCAGTAAGAACCAACGGACAAGTCATTACTTTTAACGTCCAGAGCAACCTTGTGCTCACCAACAACACCCTCTTCACCGGCAACGGCACGGCCAGCTTCACCGTCAGCGGCGGAATCAGCGGCGCAGGAAACTTATCCAAGAGTGGCACTAGCAAGCTGGTGCTTTCCGGTACTAACTCTTTCGCTGGAACCATCACCATCAGCGGGGGTATTCTGCAACTCACCAACCAGGTTTCGCTTTACAACAACACCTCGGCAAGCTGGACAGCGTCCAACATCAGCGTGGCTAGCGGAGCGACCCTTGCCCTCAATGTGGGCGGAGCAGGCCAGTTTACGACAGGCAATGTAACCACACTGCTGAGTAACCTTAGCGGTGCGAACGGTAGCAGCACCACCGGCTTCGCCGCAGGCTCGGCAATCGCCTTCGACACCACAGGGGGCACCTTCACCGTCTCGGACAACGTCATCAATTCCACCGGCACTGGCGGCGGGGCTTTCGGCGTGACCAAATGGGGCACTAACCTTCTCACTCTAACCGGTGCCAATACTTACACGGGCACAACCAGCATTCTCCAAGGCAGTTTAACTCTGGCCCCCACGGTGGGCGGGATGAGCCTCGGCGCGTTGACGGCCACCACCTCCGGCGCTGGCTTTGCTGCTGGCAACATTACGCTGACTTTAGGCGGCGCAGGCACCAACTCGATCACCAGCATCACCGAGACTTCCGGCGCTGCGCAGCAGTTGGCGATCACCAAGAACACCACCGCTACTTGGAGCGTGGGCAATGTGGATTTGAAGGGGGGGAATACCAGCAGAGTTTCCGCCGGCATTTTGAACCTGGATGGAACCCTGAAGTTTGGATTGGGTGGCGTCTCGACCACATTAAGGCAGTTCTGGGTCGATGGCGGAACCCTCGGCTACAACAACGCGGGCGCGGTACAAACATTAGGCGTCACCAGCGCTACAGTAACTACCGGTCAATGGTTGACTATGAATGGCGGCGCGCTTGATAACCTCAGCGGCGCGGCGATCACCACGTCCACGCACAACCCGAACCTGATGCTGAACGCGAACCTAACGTTCACGGGCAGCAACAGCCTGAACTTTGGCACGGGTCGAGTTTCTTTGGGAAGTACCGCCGGCCTCTCCCGCACCATCACGGTCTCCGCTAACACCCTGACGCTCGGCGGCATTATCTCCAACGGCACCACCGCCACAGCTCTTACCAAGGAAGGCTCAGGCACACTGAAACTCGACGGTATCAACTCCTACACCGGAGCGACCGCCGTTAACGCCGGTTCACTCGAAATCGCGCTCAACGGCAGCACGCATGCCTCCTCTGCAGTAACCGTCTCCAACAGCGGTTCGGCCTTGGTGGTGAACGGCACGGTGAACGGCACTTTGGTGGCGAATGTGAGCACGACGCTCAGCGGAACTGGAACCATTGCTGGAGCCACCACGATCAACGGTGTCCATGCCCCCGGTAATTCGCCCGGCATCCAGATTTTCACAAACGGCCTGAGCTACGGTAGCACAGCAACCCTCAACACTGAGTTTGTCGGCAACACGCTCAGCCTGCGCGGTACGGACTTCGATGGAGTGAATGTGACGGGTGGAAATCTCGTCATCGATTCCTTGGCAACGCTTGCCCTCTTCACCTCCAGTATCGATTACGCGAACGTGCTCTGGGATTCCGTCCGCGATTTCACGATCATCGACTACTCGGGTGCCGGCACGTCCACTGGTTCTTTCTTGCTCAATACGGATAACGCAGGCGCGTACGCATCGGAGGGTTCTTGGAGCTTAGCTAATAGCAGTAATGACATTATTCTCTCCTGGACACCCATACCCGAGCCAAGCACTGCCCTCCTCGCCGCTTTGGGAGCACTCGCACTGTTCCGCCGTCGTAGCTGAACTGCTAGGCGCGCGCCTTCTATTTCTGGGGCTATTCAACCCGTGATGCCATTGCCGAGTGAATTGGTCCCGAGAAGCCGAACCAGTTTTTTATTGTTAGAGTAATAAATAAAAATAAAGGATCAAACCGATAAAGGCACAGTCCTAAGTAGGATGTATTAGTCTGCGCGTGGGCTACGCCTGCCATCAGCGCGGCCAAAACCGCAATCAGCCAACCAATGACTCTCTCTTGGGTTCATTATCTAACCCTCATCCTCTAACAGACCAACTCTTGAGTGTATCTCCGGCCTGGGTGAAAAAGCAATTTCCTGGCATTCATTGATTCATCTATAGACTCGAAGTTGGAAGCTTCAGGATGTCTAGGATGCGATCGAGGTCGTCGTTGCCGTAGTATTCGATTTCGATTTTGCCTTTTTTGGCTGAATGGTTGATCGAGACGTGGGTAGCGAGATGTTCTTGGAGGCGCTTAGTCAGGGCGCGGATGTGGATATCGATTTCTTTGGGTGCGGCGACCTTTTTGGGGTCTGACTCAGTAGAAGGATTGGTGAGAAGAGACTGGGCGAGTTTTTCGGCGGCGCGGACGGTGAGTTTGCGGCGGATGATTTGATCTGCAGCGAGTTTCTGGGTCTCGGGATCTTTGATGGCGAGGATGGCTTTGGCGTGGCCGACGGTGATCTGGCCTTGGGCGAGATGGACTTGGATATCGGAGTGGAGATCGAGCAAGCGCATGGCGTTTGCCACAGAAGCGCGGGATTTACCGACACGGGTGGCGATCTCTTCCTGTTTCATCGTGAACTCTTTGGCGAGACGAACGTAGCCTGCGGCTTCTTCGATGGGATTGAGATCCTCGCGTTGAAGGTTCTCAATCAGAGCCATTTCTAACACATCGCGATCGGATGCTGCGCGTTCGATAACAGGAACGTGAGTGCGACCCAGTTTTTTGGATGCTCTCCAGCGGCGTTCACCAGCGATGAGTTCGTATTTTCCTTCAACGAGTCGGCAGATGAGTGGTTGGATGATTCCGTGTTGGCGGATCGAATCCATGAGGTCATCTAACGGAGCCTCGATAAATTGATGACGTGGTTGGAGAGGAGATGGGACAATATGATCGATGGCGATTTCGCGAACACGCGGTGATTCATCATTGCTTCCTGACGGATTTTGTCCGGGGAGGCTTTGATTCTTTTTGATGAGTGCGCCGAGTCCTTTGCCGAGTGCGGGTTTTGACATGAGAAGTTGAGTGTGAGTGAAAGTTAAGAAGAGGGAAAGAGGATTCAAAGAATTGCTCAAAGAAAAGTAAAAAAGTGTGGTGATACAAAAGAAGCAGTCTCTACACCGTTTTAGGGATTAAATCGGAATTGTGATTTGTAAAACGGATGTTTGTTCGCTTGCGCAAAGTGGAGCAGAGGATTTCGGCAATAGTATCGTCTGTCCTTTGGGGTGAATTTGATTAAGCGATCCTGAAATTACAGTGATTAAAGAGAAATGATCTGGATCAGGATTTGCAATGGTTTCACCAGTAGCGAGATGGTGAAGAGTGGTGATGAAATGTGGGCAAGCAACCAAAGTATTGCGATCCGTGCTCTGGAGTTCGGGTTCGATATCGTTGAAATCGATGCAGGCGAGAGATTGTTCGATGTGCAACTCACGAGCATTGCCATTGGAGTCTGTGCGGTTCCAATCAAACACTCGATAAGTGGTATCCGAGTTTTGCTGAATTTCATGGATCAGAAATCCTGCGCCGATGGCATGAAGGCGGCCTGATTCGATGAACAGAGAATCGCCTTTTTTTGGAGTGATGGAATGAACGAGGTCGGCTACTGAACCATCAGCGATGGCTTTTTCAAACTTCTCTCGGGTGGCACCTTGTTTCAGTCCGATGTGGAGTTTGGCGCCTGGTAAGGCATCGGCAATATACCACATCTCGGTTTTGGGTTCGCCGTTGAGTTCTTTGGTCAGGTGTGCGGGAGGATGGACTTGGATGGAGAGGGCTGCGGAACAATCGAGAATTTTGATCAGGATAGGGAAATGCTCGCTGTCAGGCAGGGCATCGCCAAAAATTTCACTGCGATGATTTTTCCAGAGATCATTCAGGGATTTTCCTGCGTATGTGCCATCAGTAACGATGGATTGAGCGTTTTCGCGATCGACGATTTCCCATGCCTCGCCGTATGCGATGGTTGGATCGGGCAGATTCCGGTTGTAGATCGTCTCGAGTTTACGTTCGCCCCAGATGCGTTCGATGTATAGGGGTTGGAAGGTGATGGCGGACATGTGGGTTTGGGAGGCAAATGAATGAAAAAGTTGGCAATCTTTTCAATAGGATAATTGGCTAGGTCGAGTATTTTTTCCCTGTGAGCTTGGTGTTATTTTTCGATGGAGAATGCGGATTTTGTATGAGATCGGTGCGCTTGGTCTATGAATATGATGAGAAGGGTTTGATCGAATTTGCGCCATTGCAGGGAGGGCTTGCGGAAAAGTATGAACTCAAAGGCTACTCGGAAAAAGGCGGGGGATCGATGGTGATGTTGCGAGAGGAGGATGGGGAGGTTTTCACCAAAGGCGATGCGTTGATTGAGTTAGGTAAAAGTTTGGGTGGGGTGTTTTGGGCTTTGGCCTTTGGGTTTTCGATTTTTCCAAAGCACCTTAGAAACGGGCTTTATGATCTGGTAGCGAAGAATCGATACAAATTAGCTGGGTCGTGTGAGTTGCCGGATGAGGGGTTGAGGAAGCGGATAAGGGAATGAATTTATTCCTCAATAAACCGATCAAGGGAACGCATGAGTTCTTCGGAGCGTTTGATGTAGTAGATTTCTGAAGGTTGGATGGAAAGGCGTTTTCCTGCAGAGTTTTGGAAATGGATAATGACAGGCGTTGAGCCCGGATGACCCGTGAGATGATAATGGATTTCCTCAATGTCCTTTGATGTATGGCGATTGGTCCAGAGGATGAGTTCAAGAGCTCCGTTGGCGTTATTGGATTTTTTGGATTTGAGTTCGCTGATGCTTGCCCCGGTGAGGCGTCGGCCTCCGGTGCGGTCATCGATTTGGATTCCAATTTTGAGTTTGATCATGCTGCCGGGCTGGAGGATTCCGGCATCGCGTGCTGGGACGAAGGATTCCGACCAGAGCATGACTTCGCAGGAGCCAGTGAAATCCTCAACGGTGAGGATGCCGAAAGGTTTTCCTGCTTTGGTCATGCGAGATTCGACCGTGCGTATCATGCCAGCGATGGGGTAGCGCTCGCGTGGGTTTTCCAGTTCGATTTCATCGATCAAACCGATACGATTGAATTTATCTGAATCGAGTATGCCGCGGTATTTATCCAACGGATGTCCAGTAACGTAAAAACCCAACAGTTCTTTTTCGTGAGCGAGGCGATCATCTTTCGACCATTCCTCGACGGTGTTGATAATGGGTGAATCTTTAGCTGCTGGTGCAGGGGTGAAATCGACAGCATCGAACAAAGAGGATTGACCTGAGGCTTTGTCGCGTTGGCTTGCGGAGGCGGATGCGACGACCTGTTCGAGGCGTGAGAACATCGTGGCGCGGTTTTCACCAGTCCAATCGAGTGCGCCAGCTTTCACGAGATTTTCCAAGATTCGCTTGTTGATGACTTTGGAATCCAAGCGTGAGGAGAAATCTTCGAGTGATTTGTATTCGCCGTGGGCGAGTCTTTCGTAGATCGCGGTTTTCATCGCTGCTTCACCTACGTTTTTGATAGCGGCGAGGCCGTAGCGTATCGCCATTTTTCCGGATTCAATGACTTCCGGGATGAAACGAAGCTGGGATTTGTTGAGGTTGGGTGGGAGGATTTCGATACCCATGCGGTGGCACTCTGCGACGAATACCGTAATTTTATCCGTGTTGTTCACTTCGTTGGAAAGAAGTGCCGCCATGAATTCGACTGGGTGATTCGCCTTCATGTAGGCGGTCCAGTAAGAGATGTGACCGTAGCATGCGGAGTGGGATTTATTGAAACCGTAATTGGCGAATGCGCTGATTTTATCGAAAATCGTATTGGCGAGTTTTTCTCCAATGTTGTTGTGAATTTTCGCACCTTCGATAAATTTGGCGCGTTCCTTCGCCATTTTCTCGACATCTTTTTTACCCATGGCGCGGCGAAGAAGATCGGCACCACCGAGAGTATAACCTGCGAGAACTTTGGCGGCATTTTGAACCTGCTCTTGGTAGATCATTACGCCGTAGGTATTGCCACAAACTTTTTCTAACAAAGGATGTTCGTAGACAGCTTTTTTGCCTTTTTTTACATCGAGCATCTGATCGATGAACTGCATGGCGCCGGGACGATAAACCGCGATAAGGTCGATGATGTCATCGATGCTGCGGATTTCGTATTTCTTACAGGTCTCGACCATGCCGCCGGACTCCAACTGGAACACGCCCATGGTTTCGCCACGATTGAGCATCTCGAAGGTGGCTTGATTATCTAGCGGGACTTTTTCGATATCGAAATCTGGGATTTGTTTGCGGATATGGCCGACGGCATCGTGGATGACGGTGAGGTTTTTCAGTCCGAGGAAATCCATTTTGAGGAGACCAACTTCGGTGATGGCGCCCATGTCGTATTGAGTGACAACCTCGCCCTCGTTGCCACGGGTGAGGGGAATGTGTTCATCGAGAGGGCGATCGCCGATCACAACGCCTGCGGCGTGGATACCGACGCTGCGGTTGATACCTTCGAGGCGGATGGCGTAAGTCCAAAGATCTTTGTAGGTTGAGGAGGATTCGATGTGGTCTCTGAGCTCTTGTTTCAGATCCCACTCTTTCTGGAGCGTGGTGCCGGGTTTGGTATCAATCATCTTGGCGATGCGATCCGCTTCGCCATAGGAAATGCCCATCACGCGTGCAACATCGCGGAGCACGGATTTCGCGCCCATCGTGCCGTAGGTGATGATGTGGGAAACGGATTTCTCGCCGTATTTTTTTCTAACATAATCGATGACTTCGGCGCGGCGTGATTGGCAGAAATCGATATCGACGTCGGGTGGTGAAACGCGTTCTGGGTTGAGGAAACGTTCGAACAATAGACCGAACTGGAGCGGGCAGATGTTGGTGATGCCTAAGGCGTAAGAGGCGAGAGAACCAGCGGCAGAGCCACGACCCGGGCCGACAGGGATATCGTTGTCGCGGGCCCATTGGATGAAGTCAGCGGTGATCAGGAAGTAGGAAGCAAAGCCGAGAGAGTTGATCGTATCGACCTCATATTTCAGGCGCTCTGCAACTTCGGGTGAGTTGGCTTTTTCCTCACCGTAGCGTTTCACGAGGCCTTCTTGGCAGAGTTTCATCATATATTCCTCGCGTGGCGAACCATCTGGGGTGGGGAATTGCGGGTATTTTTCTGAGGATGTGGAGTCGAGTTTGATCGAGACGTTGCAGCGCTCGGCGATGCGGAGGGTGTTGTCGCAGGCTTCGGGGAGGTCCTTAAAAATTTTACGCATCTCCTCGGCGGTTTTGAAATAAACCTCTGGAGTGTAACGCATGCGGTTTTCATCAATCACCATCGAACCCGTTCCGATGCAGATCATGACGTCGTGGGCTTCGTGATCTTCGCGATGGAGGAAATGGACATCGTTCGCAGCAACGACAGGGAGAGAAAGTTGCTTGGCGAGAGCGATGAGTTGCGGGTTGAGGGTTTGCTGGGCTTCCAGTCCGTGGTTGTGGAGTTCGATAAAGGTGTTGTCTTGTCCGAAGATGTCGCGGATCTCTGTTAGAGTTTCGAGGGCTTTGTCGGGTTCTCCTTTTAAAAGCCATTCGTTGACAGGCCCAGATATGCAACCGGAAAGGCAGATGATGCCTTTGGAGTGGGTGCGCAGAATTTCACGATCAACGCGGGGTTTGCCGTTATACATACCATCGAGGTGTCCGATGGAAGTGAGCTTTGATAGATTTTCCCAACCCTCGTTGGTCTCAGCTAAGAGCGTGAGGTGGGTAGCGCTTTTGCGGTTGAGAATTTTCTTTTTGTCATCGGCACTGCCGGGTGCGAGATAAATTTCACAACCAAGGATGGGTTTGATGCCTGCTTTTTTGCAGGATTGATAGAAATCGATGGTCCCGTAGAGGTTGCCATGATCGGTCATGGCGACGGCTGGCATGCCCAGTTCCGCGGCGCGGGCGGCGAGTTCCGAAGTGCGGATCATGCCATCGAGAAGAGAGTAGGCTGTATGAAGATGAAGATGAACGAAGGAATCTGACATGCGCGGGAGAATCTTAGCGGTATGTCGCTAAGAGGGAAGCTGATTTGGGAATTTCCGCAATTTTCACGCATTCTGTGCACAAGTGTAAATAAAGCTGTTGATTTTGCCGGCGGCGACGGCTTGCATGGGTGCCTGCCAGATTGGCGAATCGATCTTATGTCTGAAACATCCACCTCCACCCCAATTTCTGGAACGCCGCTTGACGAACTCACCCAAAGAAGCACATCTGAGGAATTTCTCGCAAAGCATCAAGTGAAGCTAATCGCCTTGGCATCGCTTTTGATTGTTTTGGCCCTTGGTCTCTTAGTTCAGAGAGAAATCAAAAAGAGCAAAGAAGAGGCCGCTGGCGCACTTTTGGTGAGTTCCAAAGAGGCTTCGGATCTTGAAGATATCACAGCTGATTTCGCTGAAACTGCCGCCGCTGGTAGCGCAAAACTCCTGTTGGCGGACAAACAATGGCAAGATGGTAAGCAAGATGATGCCGTTGCCACGCTGCGTGGATTGATTGATTCTGCTGAGGCCCACCCAGCGCGTGCGAATGCACAAGCAAGTTTAGCTGCTAAGCTTTTGCAACAAGGTAAAACCGCAGATGCTGAGGCGTTATATAATGAGATTACCGAAGACTCTTCGGCAGGTTATTTGGCTGCATTTGCATGGATTACGCTGGGCGATATGGCAGTTAAAAAAGGCGATCTTGAGGCTGCGGAAAAAGCCTACACCACGGTTGAAAAGGATTTTTCCAAAAGCTCCTACTCCCAGGAGGCCATCACGCGTCGTCTTTTGATGAAGGCTCAGAAGCCCGTTGAAATTGCAGCTCCGATCGAGCCTCTGAACCCTAAAATCATCAATTCTGAGGGTGGTGGAAATAAGCTTGAAATCAACAATATGCTAGACGCTTTGAAGGCCGGTGGAGTCGTGCCGCCAGAAGGTGCCCCGCCTGCTGGTAATAAGTAAGATTAATAGGGGAAACGGGTTGACACTCCAAGTGCCCAAGGAATACTTTCGCGCGTGTTCAAAAAAGTCATAGGCCAAGAAGTCAACGAGTCGCAAAAGCCTTTACAAGTCGTAACTGAGCCGCGTCCAACTGTGGAATCCAGTAATTTTGTTGGCGAGCGTTCTGCTACGCCAGCTCCTAGACCCGCGACTAATACTCGTAACGTACTTTCGTCCGATGTTGAAATCAAAGGAACCGTCAAGTTTCAACATGACCTGATTGTCGATGGTAAAATTGAAGGGGATATCCAATCCACTGGAAATCTCACCATTGGAGAAAACGCCAGAATCAAGGCCGAGGTGAAAACGGGCTCGGTCATCGTTTATGGAAAGATCCACGGAAATCTAACAGCTATTGAGCGCGTTGAGTTGAAATCCAGCGCTGAAGTGGTGGGTGATATTAAAGCAAAAACTCTCACAATCGATGCAGGCGCTATCTTTGTTGGTAAGTCCACTGTTGGAACTCCATCACAAGCAACTCCCTCGCAGCCTGAGTTAAAAGCGATTGTAAGTCAGGCAGCACCAAGTCAAGCAGTAGAAGTCCAGCAATCGCTGGCTGAGAAGTGATTTTGAAAGCATCGTTTTTTCATCCAAACTCACGGAGGATCACCTAGAGTATGGCGGATGATATACCATTGAATCGCAAGCAGATCGAAGTGATCTGCCCTCATTGTGATCACAAGCAAAACGAACCATCGATGGTGGTATCGACCATGTGTCGTGGTTGTGGACAATACATTCGTATTGATGATGAGAAAGCGGTGGTTCGTGAAAAGCATACGACCCGTTTGGCGACCAAGGAAAGTCCGCCAGTTCAGCATCCGACAGTGGCGGAGGAAGTTCCCAAAGAGCAAATTAAACCAGGTTTATTTGATCGCATATTTAAACGTTTTGTTGAGAGAAAACCTGTTAGAAGAAAGTTAAATTGCTATCATTGTAGTCACGATTTCGATGTGGTTTCTGATGCCCAATCCACCCAGTGCGCGAAGTGTGGCATGTATATCAGTTTGCGGGATTACAAGATTGATCAAGCATGGCAGCGTCGAATTCAAACACGTGGCAATGTGACGGTGCTTAAAGGTGCTGCAATCTCAGGAGTGAATGTGCAGTGCCACGATTTACTGGTGCTTGGAGAGTTATCGGCATCTGTCGAATGCTCTGGAAAACTCACAATCAGAAGTCACGGCAAAATCATTGGGAATGTTCATTGTGATGAGTTGTGTGTGGTGCGTGGGGCGAAGGTTGAATTTCAAGGGGAAGTGAAAGCTCGAACCGCCTATATTGATGGTGAGGTCAGGGGGAATATCATCTGTAAGGAAAAGATCATTTTGGAAAAGAAAGCTCGGTTGCAGGGGCATGCTCGTGCGGCTGGAATCACCATGCGAGAAGGGGCAAAACATTCGGGGCTTATGGAAGTTGTGCAGTCATCCACCTCCGACGATATTCCAGCTCCGAATGAAGATGAATCTTAGCGGATTGGCTCTTGCATCTTTTTGTTTCGCCAGAAAGATTGCCGCATGGCAGTTGCGCTTGATTTGAAAGACGAGATTCTAGAACTAAAACGTCTGCGAAATGCAGTGATTTTAGCGCATAATTATCAAACTGGGGAGATCCAAGATGTAGCGGATTACGTGGGCGATTCTCTGGGGCTTGCCTATCACGCGAAGTCGACCGATGCCGATGTGATTGTTTTTTGCGGCGTTCATTTCATGGCGGAAACTGCAAAAATCGTGAACCCGAAAAAAATTGTCGTGCTTCCGGATAAAGACGCAGGTTGTTCGCTCGAGCAAGCATGTCCAGCCGAGCAGCTTGAGGCATATTTGCAGCAGCACGCTGATAAAAATTATTACGTTATTGCCTACATCAATTGTTCGGCTGGAGTGAAAGCGCTTTGTGATGTGATTTGCACTTCTGGTAACGCGGTGAAGATCGTCAATCAAGCGCCTCAGGACAGGCCTATTCTATTTGTTCCAGACGCGAATCTCGGTGCATGGGTCATGGAGCAGACGGGTCGGAAAATGGATCTCTGGCAGGGTTCCTGTTATGTTCATGTCGAGTTCACACGGGATTCGATCAACCGGATCAAAGCTGAATACCCAGATGCCTTGGTGGTTGCTCACCCTGAGTGCACTCAGGCTGTGAGATTGCTAGCGGATGAGGTCTGCTCAACGGAACGTATGGTCGATTTTTGTAAAAAAGCTGCGGTCAAAAACATCATCGTGGTGACCGAGAGCGGGATGCTGCATCGTCTGAAGCGCGAATGTCCGGATAAGAACTTGATCCCAGGACCAACGGATCGCTGCGCCTGTGCGGATTGCCGTTACATGAAAATGAACACCATGGAGAAACTCCGGAATTGCCTACGCGATCTCACCCCTCAGGTGGAAATGGATGAGCAAATTCGCCTTCGTGCTGAAATTCCATTACTCCGCATGCTGGAACAATCGAAGTGACCCTCTCGATGAATTCGTTTGCCACGCAGGTCAAATATGGCTAAGTAAATCTATTGTCATTTAATTTAGACGTTTTTAAAAAATCCAATACTATGAAGATCCAAGTTAAACGCAACTTTCGTCGAGGGTTCACACTGGTAGAGTTACTCGTTGTCGTCGTGATTATCGCCGTTCTTGCGTCGATTGGGTTTGCTGTCAGCTTAGGAGCTTTGCAAAGAGCGCGTATGGTTACCTCATTGTCATCTGCTACGAATGTGGCAAATGCGGTTGAAGCATTTTATTCGGAATACAATCTTTTACCTGCACCAGTTGCCGGCGCGCCTGATGAAGACAATACTCCTGCCTACAAGACTGATGCAAGTGATGGGATAGACATTCTCGAAGTGTTAAGTCGGTTGGAAGCGGATAACGACGATATGCAAAATGAGCGTAAAATTAATTTTTTGAGTTTAAAAGAAGCTGATAAGGGCAATCGAGACGGAATTGTGTTTAATAGCACGGGCGATGCAGTCACGGGACTGTTCGATGCCTGGGGTCAGCCATTCTACATGGTGATCGACTATGATTATGACGGGCGATTGGATTTCGATGTGGAAACGACAGGATACAGTTACAATGTAAAGTTGAACAACAAGCATATTGCGGTTTACAGTCTTGGTGCAGATCTGCCCGAAGATGCGGAGCGCAAGCATTTGGTTAAAACTTGGTAATTTTCATTCAAATATCTTTCACTTATTCAATTATGAAATGGTTTCTAATAATCGCAGCCGTGGTTTCATTAAGCTCATGCAACACGATGATCGGTGTCTGGCGTGACACCAAAGCAGGTTTTCAATGGACAAAGGGAAAAATGCAGGGCTCAGGTGGCGGATCTCAACAGGAATATGGTGCTCCAGTTTACTGATGCGATAAATTAACTTTGTGTCGCTTGCCAAGTTCGTGGGTAAGGATTAGATATCGTCCCATGAATCGACGATTCCTCAGTATTGTTCTATTTGTCTCACTTGCGTTTGGATTGGCATCTTTTGCGGAAAAACCTAGCGATCTATCGAAAGTTCGCTTCAAGACGAGCAAAGGAGATATTGTGATTCAACTGAATGCTGAGAAGGCTCCCGTTACTGTGGCTAATTTTAAGAAATACGTATCTGCAGGTCATTACAATGGAACGGTGTTTCATCGCGTGATCAATGAGTTCATGATCCAGGGTGGTGGTTATGAAAATAAGGATGGCAAGTTGGTAGAGAAAAAAACCGGAGAGGGGATCGTTAACGAGAGCGAGAATGGATTGAAAAATGATATCGGAACGATTGCGATGGCGAGAACCAAAGATCCAAACAGTGCCACTGCCCAGTTTTTCATCAATGTGGTGAACAACGACGGACTCAATTTTCCAAGTTACGGCGGCTATGCGGTATTCGGAAAAGTGATAGAGGGGATGAAAGTCGTGAATGAAATCAAGGCGGTGAATACAGCCGTCAAGGAATTGGTGAATCTTGATCCTCGGAGTGGTAAGCATGTTCCTTCTCCATCACAGGATGTTCCTGTTGATATCGTGATCATTGAAAGCGCCACCTTGGAATAATCCGTTTTATCTACCATCTCTTATGCAACTTTGGTTCTGTCCTCTTTTGGCGTTTTTGCTCGGTTCTATACCGTTCGGACTGCTCATCGCGAAAGCAAAAGGGATTGATATCCGCCAGCATGGTTCGGGAAATATCGGGGCGACCAATGTGTTCCGTATTATCGGGAAAAAATATGGCATCGGCTGTTTTTTGTTAGATGCCTTGAAGGGATTTATCCCAGTGGTGATAGCGATCTCAGTGATCCAATTCGAAGGAATGAAAAATCCGATGATCGTCAACGCACTTGCCCAGTATGCCCATGATTTTAGCATGCCGACGGCACAGATTTTCCAAGTGCTCACCGGCTTATGCGCCGTGCTCGGGCACAATTACACGCCTTGGGCAGGTTTCAAGGGAGGCAAAGGTATTGCCACCTCAGCCGGAGTTTTTGTTGCGCTGATGCCCGCAGCCATCGTTATTCTGATCGTGATCTGGGCGCTGGTATTTCTGATCAGTCGCTATGTTTCGCTGGCCAGTATCATCGCCGCTGCAGCCCTGCCGCTGGTGACACTGTGGGGCTCTTGGTTCCATGGAAAAATCCAGAATGGCACATGGAATAAACCACTCTTCGTTTTCACCTTGATCCTCGCCGTGCTGGCTATTTGGAAACATCGCAGCAACATCGTGCGCTTGCGTAACGGCACCGAACATCGTTTTACCCGTAAGCAAAAATCCTCCAATGTCTGATAACTCGATTAAGTCCGCTGCCATTTTAGGTTCAGGTTCATTCGGAACAGCCATCGCCAAACTCTTGTCGAAAGACCTGGAATCGTTGCTCATCTATGGTCGTGATTTGGAAAGCATCGCAGCAATCAACCATGAGCATAAGAATCCGCGTTATTTGAAAGGTATTGAACTTCCCAAACAGATTCGTGCGACCAGCGAGATTGTGGATGTTGTGAATTATCCCTTGGTGATTTTCGCGGTGCCGACCAGTGCCACTCGGCAATGTGCGGAGAAGTTGGCAACATGCGGGTTGCCCAAAACCACGGTCTTACTCTCTTGCGCTAAAGGTATTGAAAAAACCACTGGCGATCGCATGAGTGAAATCCTGAGAAGATTTTTTCCCGAAAATCCCATAGCGGTTTTGTCAGGACCGAATCATGCTGAGGAAATTGCCACAGCCCAGGCAACCTGTGCGGTGATCGGATCGGATAATCAAGAAGTGGCTGGCGCGTTGCAGAAACTTTTCACGAAATCCTATTTTCGTCCATACACGAGCACTGACCTTGCAGGAATAGAATTGGGTGGCGCGATTAAAAACGTCTATGCGATCGCGGCAGGTATGTCTCACGGCTTGGGGCTGGGCGACAATGCGGTGGCCGCTTTGGTGACACGTGCGCTCGCAGAAATGACAAGGCTCGGCACTGCCCTCGGCGGTCAGCCTGAAACATTTTCGGGTCTATCCGGTGTGGGCGATCTCATTGTCACTTGTTTCTCAGTTCACTCACGAAATCACCGGGTCGGCCTTGCTCTGGGGCAGGGGAAAACCCTCGATGAAGCCATTCAGGAGCTCGGTATGGTTGCTGAAGGTGTGCCGAACACCTATTCGATCTATGAGGCTGCGCGGAAAGCCAATGTCCGCACGCCTATTATTGATGCGGTTTACTCGATTCTGTATGAAGGAAAACCCGTTGCTGCTGCGATGACCGAGTTGCTCACCCGGAATACTCGGATGGAATCCGAATGATGGATGGATGGTTGTCGGCTTGCTAAGACCAAGATGACGGATAAGGATGCCCCGAGACAAGGATGACGCCGTTTTTAAGAAAAATACTCGGGATGAATTGGGTGATGGTGATGGTGATTTACGCACTTCTCATCTTCGGGGTATTCATGATCGAGAGTGCGGCACGGCATTTGCCCATCAGTCCCGAAAAATTAAAAGAATTTGGTTCTGCGGGCGCCTACTACGCGGACATGCAGAAGACTTGGATTTTGTTAGGTAGTGTTGCGTATTTCGCGGCTGCGTTTATCGATTACAAATGGATTCGTTGGTTGGGAATTCCGTTCTACCTGCTTAGTATTGGTTTGATGTTGATGGCGATGCAGGCAGACGATGAAGTGCACCGTCTTACGATTGCCGGATTGAGCTTTCAGCCGGCGCAGCTGGGGGTGACTTCGGGTATCATCATGATCGCATGGTTAATGCAGGATCTTCCGAGGTTGTACCATCGGCTTGCAAATCCTCTGATTAAAATTGCCGTGATCGGGGTGGTTTCAGTGATCCCTTTCCTCATGGTGATGAAAATGGGCGATATGGGATCGGCCTTGGTTCTCATCCCTGTAGTCATCATCGCTCTGTTAGTTTCAGGGATTCCATTTAGGATACTGACGTTCATCGGTCTGACTTCTGCTGGGATCTTACCCATCATGTATTTCGTGGTTTTACCATTGGTCTCCGAACGTGGTCCGGAACGGATTGATCTCTGGTTGCGAATGAAACAAGGCCAAGAAGTCGATATCAAAGATGATGGTTATGCGCCGCATAATGTTTCGATGGCGGTCGGGAAAGCGGGATGGAAAGGATTGGGATGGATGGCGACATCTGAGCAAGGCTCGCTCCACGACAAACGTTTCATACCTCATCTTACCGCTCATAACGATTTCATCTTTGCCGTGATTGCTGAGGAATTAGGTTTCCGAGGGGCGTTGCTGCTGTTGCTAGCCTTTGCATTGCTATTGATCCAAGGCTTGTTCATCGCTTTTTACAGTAGGGATATTTCTGGGAGGTTGATTGTATGTATGGTCGTAGCGCTGTTATTTGCTCACATCTTCGAAAATATCGGGATGTGTGTGCTGCTAATGCCTATCACGGGTATTCCGCTTCCTTTGGTCAGTTACTCAGGAACCTTTGTGGTGATTTGTATGTTCCTATTGGGAATGATCCAAAGCGTCTGGATTCATCGTCATGACAATCGTATCGAAGCCGAATAAGCGGAATTGATTCAAGATTCTAGATATCTTGCTCGATCGATTTCAGAGTGAGGAAAAGATCTTTCCAGCGGTTTTGTTTCGGTTCGATGCTGCGTTCCTGTTGAGCCAAGTGCTTGCGAATCGAACCTAGACAAGAGGTGTATTCTTGGAAAAATATTCTCAAGGCATTTTCATAGTCTGATCGAAGTGCATCGGCAAATGCTCCGCAGGTATCTAACAGAGTCATTTGGAAATCGTGACTGATTCTTGATTTTGTGATCAGGCCGATGATGGTTCCACCGAAGAAAAATAACAGGGATATTCCACAAAGTATCCATGGAACGAGATGAAAATCCATGATGCCTGTTATTGCACCCGCGCAGAGAAAAATCAGGGCGGATGCGGTGAATGATTTGATCGCACGGTTGCGATTGCGAAGTTCACGTTCCAGATCTTTTCGGACGTGGAGGTTTTCGATGGCTTGATGTGATGCACTGCCGATGCGCTCAACAAAATGGTTACGCGCTTTTTCCAAAGCATCATCAATAGGCAAAGCCTCATCCATGGGCAGGCCAATCGATTCGTTGATGCGATCTCCCAGATCTTGCCAGTGTTTGAGGCAGGCTGTGACGATATCTTTGCCATCATTCTCGGCAACCGACTCAACAGCTGAGCGGAGACGCTCGGTGAACAGTCCTTCTATTCTGATGCTGGTGTTGTCACCAGTAAAGACTTTGAAAAATGACCTTATTACGCCGATCCAATTTCGCAGTTTCCGTGTAACCAAGATCGCTTCGGTTTGGAAAATTTCGGCTACTTCAGTGAGATGTTTGGGCAATCTTGAAACCAAGCTTTCGCGCATTGCATCGATTTCATCTTCAAGTGATCTCAGGAAATGATGATGATCTCTTTGAAGTCGTGTGGTGTTGTCGATGTGGTTATCGATCAAATTCAGCGTGCGAGCCGCTTGATCATGCCATGCGTTGATGGCGGATTTTCTTTTGGTCGAATGACAGATTTTATCCGAGATGAAATACTCCAATGCTTGGAAGCCACTTTCCTGATAAAGCTTTTGATTCAGAACTTCGTTGCGCTTCGCTTCGGCACCCAACTTTGCGGAGACAGGAAAAATAGGTGCGACGACGCCGATACGTTTCATCGAGAGATCCGCCATGTGCTCAAGAATCACGGCAATATCGGCAGGCTCTAAGGAGTCGCATTGTTGAATCACAAACGCCATGCGCTCGTAACAAGCTGCTGGTAAACTCCCAATCAAATTCCATGTGGATGCGCTCCATGGGTTTGAGGAAGGAAAGACAAAGAGGATGATTTCAGACTGGGGAAACAGCTGCTCGATATTTTGTTTCTGAAGCTCATTTAGTGCGTTCGTTCCAGGAGTGTCGATGGGATTGAAATCACGTAGGACAGGCTCAGACAGAAATGTTTCCTGGTAAAAATTGGAACTGCCGCGTGATGAATCTGCGTGGCGATACCGTATAATCTGTTGAGTTTCAGGGAGCGGGTTGACGGGGCAGATCTCGTGGTCAAGTAAGCAGTTGATCAGAGAGGATTTGCCTGAATTGACTTCGCCGCATACCAGGAATTGAAAAGGCGCGTAGACTTCTTTTTCGCTGGCTGCGGTGTCGTAGACTTCACTGATATCTGTCGCAGTGATTTTTGCGAGTTCTCGTATTCCAAGCCAAACCTGTGAAAGTTGATCACGGTTCGTAAAATAGCGCTCTCCGAATTTGAGATGGCTCACACTGGGTTAGGGAAGAAGTTTCAGATGTCAGTAGGTTACGCTTGCGATAGTTGGTGCTCCAGCGGGTGGAGTAGCGATTTGCATCGCGATCAATTGTGACACAGTGACGAATTTAAAACCGCGTCTCAAAAGACCATCGAGAGCTTGCGGCATGGAATCGATGGTTTGTGCGTGAAGATCGTGGGCGAGAACGATGCCGCCTGGAGTTGTGCTTGAAACGATTCGGTTTGTGATGACTGCTGTGCCAGGGCGTTTCCAGTCGAGTGGGTCAACAGACCACAGGATGGTTGGATAACCGAATTCCCTGTGAACGAATTCGCGCTGACGCTGAAGGAGTCCACCGTAAGGTGGGCGCATCGTGCGAGGACGAACACCCGCGGCACGCCCGATGGAATCTTCACAGCGACGCAATTCCGTGCGGACTTGTGAATCACTGAGCTTAGAAAGGAGAGGGTGGGTTTGTGTGTGATTGCCGATCTCGTGGCCCTCAGCCACTGTGCGACGCAGCACGCTGGGGTTTTGGTTTACTGCATTTCCAATCACGTAGAAGGTCGCTTTGATTCGTCTTGCGGCTAGAATGTCTAGCAGGCGAGGGGTGTTGGTTGGGTGAGGACCATCGTCGTAAGTCATTGCGATGTAATTTCCAGAAACCATCACCCGCGAAAATGTGATGCCTGCGTTTCTTGAGAAATTGCTAGGGTAATTACCACCTTGGTTCTGAAAGTTAGGGCGGTTTGGGTTGTTTGAAATCTCGCCAATCCCAGGAATCGCTTTACAGCTGGCTAGGGTAGCCGCGCTAACCGCCAGAGTACTTGCTACAAACCCGCGGCGAGAATGGTTCCCAAGCGTGTTAAAATTAGTCGATAATTCATTGCTAGTAGCGTTAACCATAAATCTAAATAGTAAAGATGACTTAAATACTGCACATGAAAATAAAGATGTCACGCCTCTTATTGTCCCAAAATGTCATTATTTTGGGTGATTTTGGGAATTTCCATTCATCGACTTCTTCCATCGACAACTCGGCGGCGGCTATCTTGAATTTCCGCACATGAAAATTCTTCTCACGACTTGCAGTTATCAGGACACCCCCGGCCCGCACCACGAACTCATGGCTGCCCAAGGTTGGGAAATCAACCGCGAGCGCGGCCCGCTTTCCGAGGCGAAGATGCTGGAGGTTGCAGAACAAGGATTTGACGCGTTTCTCTGCGGCGACGACGCCATCACCCGTGCGGTTTTGGATAAATGCGCCCCCAAGCTCAAAGTCATTTCCAAATACGGAATCGGGCTGGATAAGATCGATCTACCTGCCACCAAGGAAATGAAAATCCCCGTGTTGTTCACCCCCGGCGTTAACCATGACACGGTCGCCGAGCACACGATCGCCCTGCTTTTGGCGATGACGAAAAATCTCTACCCATCCATCCAAGCCACCCGTGAGGGCAAGTGGACCCGCCTGACGGGTTACGAACTGTTGAACAAACGCATGGGTTTGATCGGGCTCGGCCGGATCGGTCAGGAAGTCGCCAAACGCGCCCACGCGTTCGGGATGGAAGTTCATGGTTTCGGAAACTTCTGGCCGGAGGATATCGCCGAGCAATATCAGATCACCCGCCACCACACACTCGATAGCTTGTTCGCAGCGTCCGATATCATTTCTCCACACACCAAGCTCACTCCGGATTCCCATCATTGCGTGAATAGCGCCAGACTTTCACTCATGCCTAACAACTCATGGTTGGTGAACACAGGTCGCGGCGAATTAATCCATCAAGCCGATGTCATCGTTGCACTTGATTCAGGAAAACTCGCGGGTTACGCAACGGATGTGTTAGATGAAGAACCACCCGCAGCCGATCACCCGCTGCTGCATCACCCGAAAGTTATCGTCACTCCGCACATCGGTTCACGGACTTTCGAATCCGTCCCGCGTCAGGCGATGAAATCTCTAACAAATCTCATCAACGCACTCTCCGGCCAAGGCGAGACGAACTGCGCGAACGGGGTGATTTGATCCAAAAAGAAAGAAACCGCGGTTTTCAACCGCGACCTCATGATTGAAATAGCTTCGGCCAAGGCAATCGGTTGCAGTCACGATTATAAATCGCTGCTCACTTCGGTTACAAACTCCGCTCGCGAATTTCTGTTAGCAAATCATCGATGAACTGCTGAGTCGTTTTCGTGATCGGCTCTTCTTGTCCGCGGATGCGGAGAGAGACAGTTCCTTCTTCGATTTCTTTCACACCGAGGATGACCATGTTAGGGATGCGCTCCATGCGGGCGTTGCGGATTTTTGCGCCGACTTTATCTGCGGAGCGATCGACCGTGACGCGGACCCCGAGATCGGCGAGTTTTGCGGCGAGTTCTTCTGCTGCTTCGAGAGTTTTCTCGGAAATCGGCAGGATGCGAACTTGTTCTGGAGCGAGCCAAGTTGGGAATTTGCCTTCGAAGTGTTCGATGAGCAGACCAGTGAAACGTTCCAGCGAACCGAAAGGTGCGCGGTGGATCATGACCGGGATGTGGGGTTTGTTGTCCTCACCGACGTAAGAGAGTTTGAATCTAACAGGAAGATTGTAATCGACCTGCACGGTGCCGAGCTGCCAGTCGCGACCGATGATGTCTTTGACGACGAAGTCGATTTTCGGTCCGTAGAAAGCAGCTTCACCGAGTTCTTCGGTGTAATCGACGCCGAGGTGGATAACGGCTTCGCGTAGGGCGGCTTCTGCTTTGTCCCAGTTTTCCGATGAGCCGACGTATTTATCGCTTTCCGGATCACGCAGCGAGAGGCGGACACGGTAGTCGTTCATGCCGAGAGTGCTAAGAACCTTTTTCACGAGGTCGAGGCAGCCTTTCACTTCCGCAGCCACCTGATCGGGTGTGCAGAAAAGGTGGGCATCGTCTTGAGTGAAGCCACGCACGCGGGTCATGCCGCCGAGTTCGCCGGATTGTTCCCAGCGATACACCGTTCCGAATTCCGCGAGTCTAACAGGAAGGTCGCGATAGGAATGATGATCGCTCGCGAAAATTTTGATGTGATGCGGGCAGTTCATCGGTTTGAGCAAGTAGCCTTCGTAGGTTCCTTGTTCGAGGCCGTTGATCAGGGTGGAGCAGGTCGCATCTTCGTCGGCGAGTTTTTCCAAGGTATCGCGCTCTGCGATGGGCGCGTATTGGCTGTCCTGGTAGTAAGGGAAATGTCCAGAAGTGCGATACAGATCGAGCTTGCCGATGTGTGGGGTGAAGACTTGGGAGTAACCTTGTTTGTCGAGCTCCGCAGTGATGAATTCCTGCAGCGCACGACGGATGAGCGCGCCTTTCGGTTTCCATAAAATCAAACCTTGGCCGACTGCTTCATCGATGTGGAAAAGTCCGAGCTCACGACCGAGGCGGCGGTGATCACGTTTTTTGGCTTCTTCTAACCGAACGAGATGTTGTTCGAGTTCTTCTTTGTTTTCGAAAGCGGTTCCGTAGAGGCGTTGGAGTTGGCCCTTCGATTCGTCGCCCATGTAAAAGGATGAGGAAACCGACATCAGTTTCACGTTTTTGCACTTTGAGGTGTAACCGACATGCGGACCGGCGCAGAGATCGATGAAGTCGCCGTTTTGGAAACAGGAAATTTGTTCGCCTTCGGGGATCTTGTCGATAAGGTCGAGTTTGAAACGGGATGGGTTGCCTGGGCGCTCAGTGAGGCCGCCGAGTCGACCCGATTCCGCCATGGCTTTCGCTTCTTCGCGGGAGATCGCCTTGTATTCGAACTTCTGGTTTTCCTTAGCGATTTTTTTCATCTCCGCCTCGATTTTCTCGAAATCGTCAGGAGTGATGCGGTGCTGCATTTCGAAATCGTAGTAGAAACCATTTTCAATCGGCGGCCCGTAAGCGAACTGCGCATCCGGCCAGATCCGGAGGATGGCGGTGGCCATGACGTGTGCGGCGGAGTGGCGCACGCGCTCGAGGTCGGTCATCTGGTGGCGTTCTTCTAAAGTCTTACGGTCGGACATGGGGCGGCTTTTGAAGCAGGGATGGGAAGGAAAGTCAATGGCGCGGAGGCAGAATGATTCGCCGAAAAAGACCCCAAGTTGACCAATTTTAACATCCTAAACCAGAGGAGCTTTCCCATCGACTTTTACAATCTTTGTCACAGCTGGGACAAGGATTGCAAAAAATGGAGTGATGGATTTCTCTGAGGTGTCCTTTTTGAATGGTTGTGTGGTGGCTGTATGGGGTCGAGGAGGAAAGGCCGATTTTGTATCTTCCCATTGGACGAATCACGGAATCTGTGAAATGAAGGCGTCGACATGACACAGGAGACACTTAAACTACTTCTTATTATTCCGGGTCTGGCGTTACTGGTATTTGGTGCAGATTGGTTGGTGAGAGGAGCATCGAAAATCGCCGCTGCGGTTGGGATTTCACCCTTGGTCGTGGGTCTGACTGTGGTGGCTTATGGAACGAGCGCCCCTGAACTCTCGGTTTCGGTGATGTCGGCTTTTGCGGGTCAAGCAGATCTGGCGCTTGGAAACGTGGTGGGTAGCAATATTTTCAATGTGCTCTTCATCTTAGGTGTCTCTGCACTGATCATTCCACTGGTGGTGAATCAGCAACTCATTCGCTTCGATGTTCCGGTGATGATTGGTGCTTCAATTCTCCTGCTCGCACTCTGCTGGGACAAGAGTATTAGCCGCGCGGATGGTATTTTACTGTTTGCTCTGGCGATCGCTTACACGGTGTTTCTCATCCGAATGTCGAGAAAAGAAACCAATGCCATGGTCTTGACCGAGTATGAACAAGAATATGGTAAAGAACCCGGCAAACCTGAGTGGCTCAAAAGTATTTCTCTTATTGTTATTGGCTTGGCTGGATTAGTCATCGGTTCGAAATGGTTGGTCGATGGCGCGGTACAAATCGCAACTAATTTCGGGGTTTCAGAACTCATCATTGGTCTGACCATTGTATCTGCAGGAACCTCGCTTCCCGAGGTGGCCACTTCAGTTGTTGCTGCCCTCAAAGGTGAGCGTGATATCGCTGTCGGAAACGTCGTGGGTAGCAATATTTTCAACATTCTGACCGTGCTTGGCCTGTCATCGATTATCGCACCCAACGGAATCGCCGTGCCGCATGCGGCCCTAATTTTTGACATTCCCGTCATGATCGCGGTCGCTCTCTCCGCGCTACCAATCTTTTTTATCGGCTACAAGATCGGCCGTCCCGGTGCGATATTCTTCCTCAGCTTTTACGTGGCGTATGTTCTTTATCTCATACTCGGGGAGACAAAATCTCCAGCTTTCGAGCTTTATCGCTTGGTGATGGTCCAATATGTGGCGCCTGTCTCAGGATTGATCTTGCTCGGAGTCCTATATAAGGCGTTCAAACAACCCAAAATCATCGCCTAGACATTTCAATGAATTCGTTTAGGTTTCTCCGTCCTAGCTTAACAGCTTAGGAAAATAATCATCATGTCAGATCCTGAAAATAACACGCCTCCGCCAAATAACGCCAACCGCCCTGCTGGTGATGGCAATTCATTTAATTGGCGTGGTCTCGCGCTGTTTGGTCTAGCCGCAGTCATTCTTGGCGCTGCTTTAGTTAGTTCAAAATCAAGCGGTAAAGCAGCTCCTTTAAAATATTCGGAGTTTCGTCAAAAACTCGATCAGGGTTTGGTAGTTTTGGATGATCCTAGTCGCCCACTTAAAGTTGTTACCAGCGATTCTGCTTATGATGCGACGATCACCGGTTGGGTGAACCCAGCTATGGTTGAACCTAAGACTGAGGATAAAAAAATCGAAACTAGCTATTTCAAAGTTTCCGTGAATTTGGATCTTCAAGGCGATGAGATACGCGAACTTCTGGGAAACAATATCCGGATGGAGACAAAGGTTCCTGAGTTAACCACACCGAATACACCTTTTGTTGATCTCACTCTTGCTGATTTTCGTAAGGCCCTTGCCTCTGGTGAAATCAAAACGGACGACGCAACACTTCCGCTTCAGATCGTTGAATTGGAAAATCAACCTAGCGCTTTCATTTTCGGTAAACGCGATGTGGTCACAAATATGGTCAAGCCTACCGACAAGGCAGGGAAGCCTCTTCTCGCAGAGCAATTTAAAGTAAGCGTGTCTTCATCGATTCTCGGTGATGAGCTCCGTGACTTGCTAAAAGACAAAGCTCAATACGTTCGTGAATCAGATTATCTCAGTCGCGCAATTTTCACCTTCTTGCCGTTTCTTCTCATTATCTTGCTTTTGTTCTTTTTGTTCCGTCAGCAAATGAAATCCGCTGGAAAAGGCGCGATGTCGTTCGGAAAATCCAAAGCACGCTTGCTTACAATGGATCGCAACAAAGTGACCTTCAAAGATGTCGCTGGTATCCAAGAAGCGAAGGAAGAGCTCTTCGAAATCGTTGATTTCCTTCGTGATCCGAAAAAATTCCAACGCCTCGGCGGATCTATTCCGAAAGGCGTGCTCATGGTCGGTTCCCCAGGAACTGGTAAAACCTTGCTGGCACGCGCTATCGCAGGAGAGGCCGATGTCCCGTTCTTCTCCATTTCCGGTTCGGACTTCGTCGAAATGTTCGTCGGTGTCGGTGCATCCCGCGTTCGCGACATGTTCGAACAAGGCAAAAAACATGCGCCTTGTTTGATTTTCATTGATGAGATCGATGCCGTCGGTCGCCACCGTGGACACGGCATGGGTGGGGGACACGATGAACGCGAACAAACGCTCAACCAGCTTCTCGTCGAAATGGACGGCTTTGACACTCAAGAGGGCGTCATCATCATCGCCGCAACCAATCGTCCGGATGTGTTAGACCCCGCACTGCTTCGTCCGGGTCGCTTCGATCGTCAAGTTACCGTTTCTCTTCCGGATGTGAATGGACGTGAGGAAATCCTCCGTGTTCATGTGAAGAAAATAAAACTCGCTGCGGGTGTAGATCTCTCGCAAATCGCCCGAGGAACCCCGGGTTTTTCTGGCGCTGAACTTGCAAACTTGGTCAACGAGTCCGCGTTGTTGGCTGCTAGAAAAGGTCTCAGTGCAGTGACTCTAGCAGAAATGGAAGAAGCTCGCGACAAGGTCCGTTGGGGACGCGAGCGCCGCTCACTTGCGATGTCCGATAAAGAAAAAATCGGCACCGCATGGCATGAGGCTGGCCACGCATACCTGAACATGGTGCTGCCTCACACGCATCCGTTGCACAAAGTCACCATCATCCCTCGTGGACCTTTCTTGGGTGCGACGATGTTCTTGCCTGATGGCGATAAATACTCGACCCAGAAAAAAGAAGCGCTTGCGAACTTGATTGTCACCATGGGCGGTCGCATCGCGGAAGGCTTCCATTCCGATGATATTTCCAACGGCGCATCCGGAGATATCCGCCAAGCCACCTCGCTCGCCAGAAATATGGTCTGCGAATGGGGTATGTCGGACAAACTCGGAATGGTCGAATACGGGGAGGGCTCCAGTCCAGTATTCCTTGCGCGCGACATGAACAAGAGCCGCAACTATTCCGAGGAAACAGCGATGGTTATCGATGCGGAAATCAAAAAATTCATCGATGATGCTTTCAACGAAGCAGAGCGAATCCTCACGGAAAATCGCGATACGGTTGAAAAAATCGCGCTGGCACTGCTTGAGTATGAGACTCTCGATGCGTCGCATCTCCGCGACATCATCGATCACGGTGAAATGAGTAACCCGCCTACCGCGCCAAAACCTCCACCGGTTCCTGAAGAACTTTCCAAACAATCCGCAGCGAAAAAACCTCAAGAGGGCAAATCCGAGGATAACGGTCCTCTTCCCGGAGCGATTGGCGCAACAGCTTGAACTTGTCCATACGAACCGTCGATTGTTGAGCTACTCTTGGGTTATAAATGGGTTCTTTTTTCTCTGTAGATGATTAAAAATGACCAAATCTGCGTATAAATCTAAGCTTTCCCTCCACCATATCTTCCGATCGTTATGCCGCGTTTTGTTCATTTTGTTTCGATCCTGCTATTCAGCCAGTCGCTGAATGCCGAAATCGATTTCTCGCGTGAAATCCGTCCGTTGCTCAATAAGCACTGCACGGCTTGTCATGGTGGAGTGAAAGAGGCGGGGGAGGTGTCGTTCATTTATCGAGATCTGGCATTAGGAAAAGGGGAGTCTGGTAAGCCTGTCATCGTTCCCGGAAATCCAGATGCATCGGAAATGATCAAACGCATCGAGTCGAAAGACCCCGATGAGATCATGCCGAAACCCGAGCACGGTCAACCACTTCCAAAACATGAAGTTGAGCTACTACGTCAATGGATCACAGAAGGCGCGAAATGGGGCGAGCATTGGTCTTTCGTCGCTCCTCGTGAACATCCACTTCCTGCCGTTAAACAAAAAGATTGGGCGAAACACGATCTGGATCAGTTTATTCTCGCGCGTCTCGAAAAAGAAAACCTCAGACCTTCAAAGCCTGCTACACCAGAAGCATGGTTGCGCCGTGCATCATTTGATCTCACCGGCCTGACTCCCACGCTTGAAGAGCTCGATGCATTTCAAAAGGCTGCCGCCATCGATTTCGATGCCGCTATCGCAGCTGAAACCGACCGACTACTTGCATCTCCACGCTTCGGTGAACGCTGGGCTTCGGTTTGGCAAGATCTCGCACGTTACGCTGATACCAAGGGTTACGCCGATGATGGCCGTCGCCAAGTTTGGAAATATCGCGATTGGCTCATCCATGCGTTCAACCGCGATCTGCCATTCGATCAATTCACCATCGAACAAATCGCTGGCGATCTTATTCCGAATGCGACTCTCGAACAAAAAATTGCACCGACGTTTCATCGCCTCACACAAGTTAACAACGAAGGCGGAACCGATGATGAAGAATTCCGTGTTGCAGCGGTGCTGGATCGAATGAATACCACTTGGGAAACTTGGATGGGTGTGAGCTTCGGTTGTGTTCAATGCCATTCACATCCTTACGATCCGATTCGTCATGAGGAGTATTATTCGTTCATGGAGTTCTTCAATCAAACCCAAGACGCCGATCTTGGGGAGGATCTGCCCCTGATGCCAGTGCCTCATGATATGGCGAAGTATCAAGAATCCAACCAACTTCAAAACGCCATTATCGCGGAAGAAAAGAAACTTTTCTCAATCCGTAACCAAATCAATACCACCTCGACCTGGCAGCCTCCGACATCGATGACTGCCACAGCGAAAAAGGCTAAGCTCACAATTAAAAAAGAGAATGATATTCCTGAATTTCGTGCGGATCCCAATGCTGCTGCGGGCGCCGAATATTTTCTAACATTCTCATCTGGATTGCAAACACTTACGGCTTTGCGTCTGGAGTTGCTTCCCTTGGATGTTAAAAAAGCAAAGCACACACCTGAATGGGGCGGGATCATCCGTAAGATTCAATTGGAGACAGTGGATGCATCAGGTAAGGCCACACCTATTCCATTTTACGAAGGTATCGCGGATGAAGCTCATCCCATGTTCGATCCAAATCTTTCCATCAAAGGCGACGAAAGCGCATGGGGGACTTATTCGAAAATCAATGCACCTCGTTACGCAACTTTTGTATTGGAAAAACCTCTCACGCTATCTGCTGATACTCAATTAAGGGTCACAATTAGTAATGGATTTATCTATTCGGCAAGTTTTCCGATGATTGCTAAACGTGGTCGGATTTTCCTAACAGATAAACCTGAATGGATCACGCATCGTGAAATTCCTGAAGTGATCGATTCGAAAAAGCAACTCACGGATAACGCAGCAAAACTTAAAGCCATTCCATCCACTACCGTTCCGCAAATGGTGGAGCTCGATCTCGCTCATCAGCGCGCCACGCATTTTTTTGAACGCGGCAACTGGTTGGATAAAAGCGACTTCATAGTAGAGGCAAATGTTCCAGTATTGTTTCCACCTCTTAAAAAATCGGGTAAAAAAGCCAGCCGCCTTGATCTTGCACATTGGATCGCTTCGCCAGAAAACCCGCTCACGGCTCGTGTCGCCGTCAATCGCCTTTGGCTAGAACTTTTTGGAACGGGTATCGTCCCGACTCCGGAAGATTTTGGTTCGGCTGGTGAACCACCTACACATCCAGAATTATTGGATCATCTCACGATCCGCTTCACCAAAGATTTCAAGTGGAGCGTGAAATCCATGCTGCGCGAGATCGTCACCAGCGCAAGCTACCGCCAAGATTCCACGGTGTCAGTTGAAATGGCCGAGCGAGATGCCAACAATCGCCTTATCGCCCGGGGTCCACGCCAACGGCTTACCGCTGAAATGATGCGTGACCACGCTCTGACTGTCTCAGGTCTTATCAGCCACAAGATCGGTGGGGAGCCGATCCATCCTCCGCTTCCTCCCGGTGTTTGGCAGCCGTTTGTCAAAGATACATGGAAGACCCCACCTCCGGGCGATCCTGAGCGTTACCGCCGTGCGGTTTATATCTACTACAAACGCGGCCTGCAATATCCTCTGTTCGGTTCATTCGATGCGCCATTACGCGATCTGTGCTCCAAACGCCGACTCGTTTCAAATACGCCTCTGCAAGCTCTCACGATACTTAACGATGAGGCTTTCCACGAAGCTGCGAAATCACTTTCAACTCGCATGGTTGCTTCGTCGAAATCGATCAATGAACGCATTGCCTATGGCTACCGCATTACCACCTCGCGCAGTATCACGGAAGACCGCACAAAAGAACTTGCGGGTCTCTATCAGCACCTCGTTACAGAATACACTGCGAATCAAGTGGAGATGAAAAAGCTCGGTGCCACTCCCGAAGATGCCGCGCTTGCGGTGCTCGCTTCCGTTCTCCTCAATCTCGACGAATCCTTTACCCGATAATGCCATGAACGTATTTCAACATATCGCCCAAGAAGAACTTCGCCATGTCACCCGCAGACATTTTCTTAAAGAATCTGCATTTGGCCTAGGTTCGCTTTGGTTAGGTAGCAACACTCTTTCCGCTGCTACAGGTGGTGTAGTTCAACAGGATGTAACCAAACCTCTCGATTCTCGCGCGCCGTCTTTTGCGCCTAAAGCGAAACGCATCATCTTTCTTCACATGGCGGGTGCACCCAGCCAATTCGAGCTCTTCGATCACAAACCCGTGCTTCAGCAATATAACGGCAAAGAATGCCCGGCGGAATATCTCGAGGGTCAACGCTTTGCTTTCATCCAAGGTGTGCCACAATTGTTAGGTCCTCAGTTTGATTTTAAACAACATGGCCAATCCGGCGCATGGATTTCGGATCGACTTCCTTCGCTTCACAAACATGCGGATAAACTGTGCTTCATCAAATCCATGGTGACGGATCAGTTCAATCATGCGCCCGCAAAACTCATGATGCACACCGGTCAAGCAAACCTCGGACATCCGTCTATGGGCGCTTGGCTCACTTGGGGACTAGGTACAGAAAATCAAAACCTCCCTGGCTACATGGTCTTGCTCTCAGGCGGTCGACCGCCTCGTGCTGGCGCAGCTCTATGGTCCACAGGTTATTTGCCCACGGTCTATCAAGGTGTGCAATGCCGCTCTGGGGCCGATCCTATTCTCAATGCTGCCAACCCTCCTGGTCTCACTCGTGATATTCGACGTGCAGCACTGGATTCTATGAATCGTCTCAATACCCGCACTCATGAGGAAATCGGTGACCCCGAAACCGTGACCCGTATTTCTCAATATGAGATGGCCTACCGCATGCAGGTTTCCGTTCCTGAAATCATGACGATCAAGGATGAACCCAAACCTGTTCTTGATATGTATGGAGCGGTACCAGGTAAAACCTCATTTGCTAACAACTGCTTGCTTGCCAGAAAACTCGCTGAAAACGGCGTGCGTTACATTCAGCTTTTCGACTGGGGCTGGGATACCCACGGATCAAGCGCAAGCGAATCGCTCAAAGATGGCTTCGTGAAAAAATGTAAAGACATCGATCAAGCCATCGGCGCTCTTTTGAGCGATCTCGAAATGCGCGGTATGTTAGAAGATACTTTGGTTGTTTGGGGTGGGGAATTTGGTCGGACTCCCATGCAGGAAAATCGTGGTGGAGGAACTGCTAACGCATTCGTCGGCCGTGATCATAACCCTAACGCATTCACGATCTGGATGGCTGGTGGCGGAGTGAAACCCGGCATCACCTTCGGCGAAACCGACGAACTCGGCTACCGCGTCGCTAAAGATCCCGTTCATGTCCGTGACTTCCACGCCACAATCCTTCAGCTCTGCGGATTCGATCACCACAAACTATCGTTCCCATTCCAAGGCCTTAACCAAAAACTTACCGGGGTTAAACCCGCGAAGATTGTGAAAGGAATTCTGGCTTGAATTTTAAATTCATAATTATGTCACTATTACATAACCTTAGTTTTATATCGCTCGCTTTATGTGCCTTTGTGTCCGCGAAGGAAACGCCGCGCATGAACATCGTCATCCTTTATGCAGATGATCTCGGATATGGCGATCTGGGTTGTTTCAATTCGAAGTCGAAAATCCCAACCCCAAATTTGGATCGCCTCGCCAGTGAAGGTTTACGCTTCACGGATGCACATAGTTCATCAGGTGTCTGTACACCATCACGTTACGCGATGCTGACGGGTCGGCATCATTGGCGGGATTTTCATGGGATTGATGGGGGTTTCGATAAGTCTTTTTTCAAACAAGGTCAGCTAACCCTTCAAGAGATGTTACAAAAGAAAGGTTACACCACCGCATGCATCGGCAAATGGCATTTGGGATGGGACTGGGATTCGATTCGTCTTCCTGGAACCGATAAGAAATCGAAGAACCATAAAGATTTTGATTGGTCGAAACCGTTTCGCGGAGGTCCATTAGATCATGGATTCGATCACTACTTCGGTGATAACGTTATCAACTTCCCACCTTACGTATGGATCCAAGACGATCATGTCCTGAGTGTTCCAGACATTACTTTCAAAAAAACTCCGCAAAACACCAAAGAGGGAAGCTGGGAATGTCGTGAGGGTCCGGGAAGATCCGATTGGGATTTTTATCAGGTTCTGCCAACTCTAACAAAAAAAGGTGTGGACTACATTCATTCACGCAAAGGCAAGAATGAACCATTCTTTCTCTACTTTCCTCTACCATCGCCACACGCACCCATCGTCCCGAATGATGAGTTCGATGGAAAATCAAAAGCCGGTGCTTTCGGTGACTTTGTGGTTCAGACGGATGATACATGCGGACAAATTCTCAACGCCCTGCGTGAGTCGGGTCTCGATTCCAATACCATTGTCATTTTCTCAGCTGACAACGGGCCGGAAAACTACGCTTATGCGCGTGATGAAAAATTCGATCATTGGTCGGCTTATCCCTTGCGTGGACTCAAGCGGGATATCTACGAGGGTGGTCACCGTGTTCCAACCCTGATCAAATGGCCGGGTGTTACCAAGCCAGGCGCGGTTACGGATGCTTTGTTCGCTCAGATCGATCTGATGGCAACATTCGCTAACTATTTGGATCACGAACTCCCGAAAAACTCCGCCGAGGACTCGCATGACTTTTTACCATACCTCAAAGGTGAATCAAAATCTCTGCCCCGCACCACGATGGTTCACAACACATTCAAGGATCAATATGCGATTCGTGATGGCGATTGGGTGTTGATCGATGCCAAGAGCGGAGCTGCTCGTCAGCCATCCCCTGAGTGGTTTAAAAAGCACGGTGTTCCGGCTTATTCCGATCAAGCGGTCGGTCTCTATAACATTCGCGAGGACATCGGCCAAAAAAACAACCTTGCGGAGAAACAGCCGAAAAAGGTCAAAGAACTGCAGGCCTTGCTTAAGAAAATCCGAGATCAAGGCCATTCAGCGCCTCGCCTTGCCAACTAAAGCGGCATTATTTTTGGCGAATTGATACAACTTAGGTATTCCATCGGTCTGGATATATGATGAAATACCGGCCGCCTCACGCTGGCATCGTCACTTCCCTTACTCATGAAATCGAAACTTGTTTTAGCTTCCTTATTTCTCAGCGGTTTGTCCGCATACGCCCTGGAGCTCGGTGCGCCATTTGCTGATAACGCCGTTCTACAACGCGAACTCCCGCTGCCGGTCTGGGGCTGGAGCAAACCCGGCACTGAGGTCACTGTGGAATTCGCAGGGAAAAAGCAATCCGCCAAAGCAGCGGATAATGGCAAATGGATGCTCAAGCTGGATGCTCTGGCGGCGAGCGCTGAACCACGCGAGATGACGATCACTGAAAAAGGTGGCGAAGCAAAAATTCTTAAAAATCTCCTGGTAGGCGAAGTGTGGATGGCATCCGGCCAGTCGAATATGCAGTGGGTCGCATCCAAGTGTTCGGTTCAAAATCTGGTCAAACAACTCGCAGATAAGGGTGAGAAGCCGCCTATCCGTGAATTTGAGATTACTAGCGTCTATGCTTCCTTGCACCCGATTGAAAAAGCCACGGGTGAATGGAAAGTCGATAATTATGGGGACTACAGCGCTGTCGCCTTCGCTTTTGCATTAAAAGTGTATGGTGAAATTGGAGTACCCATCGGTATCCTGAATTGTTCTTTCAGTCAGACAAGCATCGAGTCATGGGTGCCACGTGAAGGTTTTGCTGCAGGTAAGGATGAATACACCAAATCCATCTATCAGAAAATATTGGAAACCGATCCGACCACACCTGAGCACAAGAAGGCATGGGACGGTTTTTACCAATCCCTTGAGGATGCGATCAAAGCCAACGCCGAGCGCATCAAGGCGGGAAAGGAAGCTCTTGCGGTTTCCACGAAAACTCCGGGCAACATGAATGATAACCGCGACGCGTCATGGATGTTCAACGGGCGCATGAGTCCTGTGGTTCCTTACGCAATACGCGGAGCGATCTGGAACCAAGGTTACGCCAACATTCATGGCGGACTGAAATATTACCAAAATCTCCATAGCTTGATTCGCGGTTGGAGATTGAAATGGGATAACCCGAATCTTCCCGTGTATTTCCACCAGTTTTACTGCCCCGGCCCGCCTAAAGAAGGTTATGGAAAAAATTTCCCCAGCATCGAACCCATGTCGGAAATGCGCCTTGGTGCATGGTTGGCTCGTGATATTCCAAATACCGGTATGGCTAGCCAGATTGATATCGCGGGTGCGATTCACTACGCGCAAAAAGCTCTTCCGGGTCAGCGTCTTGCGCTTCACGCTCTTAAAAATCAATATGGCAAAAAAAACGTCGTTACCGACGGCCCCATATTCAAATCCTATTCCGTAAAGGATGACAAGCTCACGGTTGAATTCGATCATGCCGAAGGCGGTTTGGTCGTTGCCGAAACCGCAACCAATTCTAACAGCACTCCTTCTGAGAAATGTGACGGCCTTGCGACGCCTATCATCATTCCGGATGGTGCCTCCAAAGTGAATCTGTTCTGGTTGGCTGGCGAGGATCGCGTTTGGCATCCCGCCACATTCAAAATCGATGGATCAAAAGTTATCATCAGTTCACCGGCTGTGAAATCTCCTCGCGGTGTTTCATACGGATCTGGCGGCATCGGTTTCCAGCCCAACCTTTACAACAAGACCTTGCTCCCAACCACGCCTTTCATCTATTTCGACAACAAACTGGTCACCAGCGAAACCTGGCCTGATAAGCCGATGAAAATTACCGGGGTGGTGGTGGATCCAGCTACGGTTGGGAATATTTATGAATATCGCAAGATACCCGTTCTTCGCACTCAGTTCCGTGATGACGCCATTCTTCAAGCAGATATGCCGATCACATTTTCTGGTTCCGCTGTGCTGGAATACGGCGAAGAGGTTCCTGGTGAGAGGATCATCAAATTCAATTTTGCTGGCATAGAAAAAACCATTCCTGTGAGTCCAGAGATGAAGGAGTGGAGCGTCACTGTTCCGGCAATGCCAGCCAGCAAAGATCCTAAAACGCTTCAAGTTACGATGACCATTAACGGTGAAGTCGTGCATGACCGTGTTTGCAAAAATATTTTGATTGGCGATGTCTGGTATGTCGTTAGCCCGATGCTAACAGCTAAAAAGCTGCCAGTTTACGAATTTGAAAAATCCGATCAACCAGTTCGTGTCATGACACGCATGGCAAAGCGCTCATCCGCACCCAAACCCGCGCGTTACATGGTTTCCACATCCACGGAACCTAACAATCGATTCGCATCGATATGGCAAGATGCAACCGCAGATTATGCATCAGCGATTGGTCATCGCTTAGCCAAGCAATCGGGACGACCTACTGGAGTGATCTACATGTCCAGCGATCCGGTTCCTTTGAATAGCTGGATCAAGTTTGACCATCTCAAAAATGCACCAAGCTTGATGGCCGACTATAAAAACCTAGCGCAGATCGAGCCAGGCAATGAAGTCTACGATGCCAACGTAAAGCGCTACATCGGCGCATGGCAAGCCTACTGGAGTGAATATGTTCCTAAAATGATTGCGACACGCAGTGTGCCAAACGCAGAGACATGGGGCACTTACCCGCAGTTCGCAGGTGAGGTGACCAGCCTAGCAACACAAACCCACAACGTCTGCACTTATTCATTCGTGCCAAGTGCGTTCAAAGGAGTTATTTTCATCGCCGGCGAGGAAATGGTCAAAGCCGATCAAGGTGCGAATTTCGGTTCCGAACTCTCCGCACTTGCCAATGGCTGGATTGAAGATTTCGGCGGCAAAACGAAGTTCTACTACACACTTCCCAGTAAGGAACTCGCCCCAAAAATTTCCGCACCAAAAGGAATCAAAGGCGAAAGCACTGCGATTCCATTAAGCGATTGGCAGAGCGCTCTAACGGATCTGAAGTGGATGGATTCTATGGTTGGTGCCAAGTGAATCTGAATGCTATATCGTATTGAATAACCGAGTAATAAATTTGAATGAGCGATCCTGATAAAAAAGCAAAACCTGCCCAAGAAAATCCTTTGGCGAACATTTTCATCAATGTTCTCATTCCTGTTTTGGCACTCAGTTATTTAAGCAAAGAACCAGGTGCGGCTGAAGCGAAGTCATGGCACATCGGGCCGCTCTACGCGCTGTTCGTTGCTCTGGCGTTTCCGATTGGTTATGGCCTCTGGTTTTTTGTGAAAACTAAGAAGATGAATTTCTTCTCAGCGCTCGGTTTGTTTTCCGTACTGCTCACAGGTGGTCTCACGCTTTTTCTCTGGAACAAAGATGGCACGGTTAAGGAAAATGCAGCGGTTTTGTTTGGTCTCAAAGAAGCGTCGATCCCGTTTGTCCTCGGCTTCGCGGTGATTGCTTCGCATTGGTCGAAAACGCCTTTGCTTCGCTCTTTTCTCTACAGCGATTCGATTTTTGATATCAATAAAATCGAACGCAAAGTGAACGAAATCGGCAAGCAGGTTGAATACAACAAAGTTCTTTTAAGCTCCACGATCCTCTTCGGCATGTCGTTTTTCATCAGCACCTTTCTCAACTTCGGACTGGCGATGTATTTCCTTGGCGATCTTGATCATACTGCGGCTGATGCGCGCGAGATCTATAACGAAAAGGTTGCGAAAGTGACGGGTTGGGGTTTCGTAGTGATCGGTTTACCGATTATGGTGTTCTTATTCTTCACGCTCAGGAAACTACTCGGCGGTCTTCGTAACCTAACGGGTTTCAAAGACGAAGAACTGATGTTGCCTCGCTAAGTGGATCAGTTCTTTTTCCAAATAGATCGCGCATTTTTTTCTATTTCAGTATCAAGTTCTTCTAGCCTCGATTTAAGTTCGGTAATTTTATCAGGATGTTTATCGGCTAAGTTGGTTGCTTCCGAGATGTCTTTAGCGAGATTGAATAGATAAGGTCCTTGTTCTTTCTTTCCTTTGCCCTCCAGCAGAAGTTTCCACTCTCCAACACGAATGCCATTCAGTTGGCCTTGAGCTGTGTAATAGATAAATTCTGTTCTCTTGGAGGGTGCATCGCCAGTAACGGTGGAGGAAAGATCTAGGCCGTCAATTTTTCGACCTTCCGGAAACTCGCTTTTCGCGAGCGAAGCGATGGTCGGAAGCAAGTCCATGGTGCTGATTAGTTCATTGGAGGAGGTTCCAGCTGGAATTCTCCCGGGAGCCCACATCACGCAAGGGACGCGCTGCCCTCCTTCGAAGTTCGTTCCCTTGCCATCACGTAGTGGCTTTGCACTTCCACCATGGTTTCCATATTGCAGCCATGGACCGTTATCACTGGTGAAGATAATGTATGTATTTTCGGCAAGACCTAGCTCACGAATGCTTTTTGCGATTCTACCGACCTCGGCATCAATGTGTTCGATGACGGCTTTGTAAGCATGTTTAGGATCGGTATCATTGGCATCTTCTGGCACGAAGAGTGGAATGTGCGGCATGGAGTGGGGAAGGTAGAGAAAGAATGGCTTATCTTTGTTTTCGGTGATGAATGTAATCGCACGATCCGTATAGCGGCGAGTAATGGTCCTTTGATTGACAGGTATCTCGATGATCTCTTCGTTCTCAACGAGCGGGGTGTTCCATTTTTTTACAAACTCATCTTGTTTTTGCCAGCTCTCATCACTGGCTGGGTTAACCTTCCCTTTGTTATCAGGATGGTTCATGTCGTTGGAGTAGGGGATACCGTAGTAGGAATCGAAACCGTTTGCGCGTGGTAAGGTTTCTGGATGATGTCCGAGATGCCATTTACCGATGCAAGCGGTGCTGTAGCCGAGCGACTTGAGGTGATCCGCAATCGTGTATTCCTCGGGATGCAATCCGTAATTTGAAGTGGGAAAGAGCACGTGTTTGTGAAGTCCGACGCGCTTAGGGTATGATCCTGTTAGAAGAGCGGCACGAGACGGAGTGCAGACGGGGCTGGGGACCATGAAGTTGGTAAATTTCCTTCCCTCGGCTGCAAGTTGATCGATGTTTGGGGTCTTGATGTTTTCAGAACCAAAACATCCAAGGTCGTTGTAGCCTTGGTCATCAGTAAAGATGATGATGAAGTTCGGTTTCGCAGATTGAACGTGAAATGAGGTAAATAAAGAGAGTATTAGGACAAGTCGTTTCATGGCTTTTTACAAATTTTATAAAACGCAGGTGAATCAAACAACCTTACATTACCTACTGCCCAAATCGCTTGTTAAGCAGAGGATGTATGAAATTAGCAAGAACGATGGCAGATGCCCCAAGGTAGAATGATGGCTTGAGACTGGCGTGCTCATTGAAAATGACAGCTGCCGCAATCATTCCGTAAACGGGTTCAAAGTTGGCAACCAAGTTCAATTTATAAGCGCTGATCGAGTGAAGGAGTTTGTTGGTTAATGCCTGTGCATACACGGTGCAGACCCATGCGAGGATGATGATCCAAAGCCAATCCATAAGATCGCCAATGACAAGAGCTGGGAAACCCAGTGGATCAAACAGAGGAATGGCGATAAAGCACACGATGGCAGAGGAAACCATTTCCCAACCAACCATTGTCATAGGATCTTGACCACTGATGACGAGGCTTCGGTTCATTACCAAGAATATAGAGGCAAGAAATGCACTCAATAGGGCGACTCCTAAGCCTAAGGCATATTGAGTTTCCACACCAACGATCAAACAAATTCCAGCCAGAACAATCAGACCCAGAAAGACTTCAAAGAGATTAATGCGTCTACGGGTTAGAATCGGTTCCGAGAAAGCGGTGAACAGTGACAATGTTGCGAGACCGGCGAGTGCAATCGATACATTTGAGATCTTCACCGCGCCGAATAAACACAACCAATGCACTCCCATGATGGCTCCAACGGCAAAGAGTTTGGCGAGCGCTTTACCCCCGATCCAAATATTGCGTTTACGAACGATGGATACCCATAGAAGAGCGCCGAGCGCAGCAAGTAAACAGCGCCAAGTCACCAGAACTGGTGCGCTGACGGTTGTGAGCCGGCCTAGAACCGTCGTTGCCGCAAAGATCACGACGAGCAGGTGAAGTTGGAGAGTGGTATTGATGGGGAATGCTTAGTCATACTGAATCTAGGTTGGAAGTGAAATACGCAGGTAGAGATGAAGAATTTTCCTCAGTTTCTATCCAGCGCGTTAGTGTCCTACTCTGTCCATTCCGTGGTTATGAATTCATACCACGGAATGGACGATCATACGGAATGGGAGTTATCACACACATCATTGAAGTCTAGTGCGCTTGGAGGGTTATATTTTCATACCACGCATCCATAGTGAAAAATGGTTTTTTTAGGTTTTGATTCGGTTCTCAAGATTGGCTTAGCCTAATCGCGCTATTCATATTTTTCCCCTCCACACAAATTTTCCTGATTCTTGAAAGCGCTGGTTAAATCAAAATCGAAGTCGGTCTGTGGTTAGAAGATGTTCCAGAGCCCATGGTTGAAAACAATGATGCGATAGTCAATTGAATGGATTGAATGACGTGTGAGTTCGAGATGTTTTGCTTGCGAAGTCGCGATTGAAAATCGCGGTTCCTTTCAGTGTTTGAATCCTCGCTGTTCCGTCCAAGCCATGAGGCTACGCCCAAATAAATTTGCTCGTTACAAGGAGCCCTTCTTTTAGTAATTATCTCTACTATGTCAAATTTAGTGCGAGCCGACAAATGGTTGTGGGCGGTTAGATTTTATAAAACTCGGGCGTTGGCAGGAGAGGTTCTCGGCAATGGCAAAGTGAAACGCAATGGCCATGTGATGAAGCGATCCTCTTCCATCCATGTTGGCGATTTGTTGGAAATCCCCTTCGCCGAAGGTCCGGGTATGCGCGATATTTTGGTGCTTGGGGTGATCGATAAACGGGTTGTAGCACCAGAGGCGCAGGCGTGTTACGAAGATCGAACTAGGCCAGAGGTTTATGAAAACCTGCGTGCATGGCAAATCGCCAAAGCCGAAGCCGCCAAAGGTAGGCCGACCAAAAAAGACCGCCGTGCGATCGATCAGATCAAGGCCGCTTGGGAATGGGATATGTGATTTCGGATATCCTTTCATTTACAATCTTTGTCGTGGCTGTGACAAAGATTGTAAATGGGATCATCTGGATGGGTCCATGTGGATGCGAGGTATGGGGCGTGAGTCCGAGATGTTTTGCTTGTGAGGTCGCGATTTGAAATCGTGGTTCCTTTTAGCTTTCAGGTATTTCGCTAATTCTGAGGGTTGCACGATTTGAATAACAGGCATAGAAGCGGCGGTCTTTTCACGAACCAATTTCCCCCATATGAATCTCCCTGACAGCATACGGTTGAGTGAAAGCTCGCCGTCTTATCCGATCTTTGAAATTGATCATCCAACCTGTTCTGCGCGCGTCGCGCTGCATGGTGCACAGGTGATTTCATGGCGGCCAGCGGATGAAGATGAGGTGCTTTATCTAAGTCCAGATGCGGTATTCGAAGAAGGCAAAGCCATTCGTGGTGGATTGCCGATTTGTTGGCCTTGGTTCAATGCCCATCCAACGAATCCAGAAATGCCCTCACATGGGATTGCACGAATTCGATTTTGGAATTTTATATCTGCAAGCGAAAGCGACGAAGGAGTGACTCTCCAATTTGAAATAGTCGATGGAATATGGAGTGCGGTCGTTACATTTAAAATTGGCGAGGCTTTGCAAGTGATTCTCGAAACGCGCAATCCAAATGAAATTCCCATCGTGGTTTCGGGGGCTCTCCATCCGTATTTCGCGGTGTCGGATATCGAACAGGTTCGTGTCGTGAATCTCGATGGCGCGGATTATTTGGATACGGTTGGCACACCAACACAGCGGAAACAAAAAGGTGTGCTGAATTTTTCGGGAGAGGTCGATTCGATTTACGATAGTTCAAGCAATGTTTTGTTAGTCGATGATTTATCGGGGCGAACTTTACTCATCGAGAAGACGGGTAGTCCATCGACGGTGGTGTGGAATCCGTGGGTGGAAAAATCTGCGGCGCTAAAAGATTTGCCGGATGATGGTTATCAGAAGTTTTGCTGCATCGAAGCGGCGATTGCGAATGACAAAGCTGTGATCGTGATGCCGGGAACTATCTACGTTCTCAGTATGAGAATCAGTGTGGAAGAATGAGCGACGTGGCGGCGGATTGTATCCGCCAAGCCAATTACAAAAATAAGATAGAAAT